>Ga0272441_10001138_pt1 | contig 56984 bp, 60 predicted proteins | sample SSMProp6N_FD_193582 | JGI IMG/M metagenome (GOLD analysis project Ga0272441, IMG submission 193582) | Marine sediment archaeal communities from Little Sippewissett salt marsh, Falmouth, MA, United States - SSM-Prop-6N | ecosystem: Environmental > Aquatic > Marine > Wetlands > Sediment ...
AGCAAAAAATCGGTTTGCGCTGGTGCTGCTTTCCGCGCAGAGGACCAAACAACTGCTCAAAGGTTCGAAACCGCTGACTGACAGAACGACCAACCGGGAGATAGTCACGGCGTTGCGGGAAATTGCTGCCGCTAAAGTCGTATTCGAACATCCGGAATTGCTTGCACGTAAAGAAGACGAACACCGGATGATCGAAGAACCGATCATACTGGACGATGATGAAGAATAAAAGGAATGTGAGTGTGGCCTGATTCCGGCGGGAAGACACCACGTGCAAAGAGAAAGCTCCGGGCTATCGCATCTGATCTGATTCCGGAGCTTTAGTGCATTTTACTCCAGGCACATAACATTCGTCATCTGCTCCGGACAGGAATCGGCTCATTTCACATTCACAACAGCATGATAATTGTTCATGGCATTCACTATGTCCGTGTATAGTATGTACGCACTATCCCGATTCCCGTCACAAAAGGTGTAGGATATGCAGGTCATCTACGGCATGAATCCGGTCAGGGAAACACTTCGAAATGAAAATGTCGCCATCGATCGGATACTGATAGCGAAAGGTCGAAAAGGCCGCGACATGGATGCCATCACGAGGCAGGCAGCCCACAGGGGTCTGTCAATCGCTTACCGTGACAAGGAGCATTTAACCCGTATCAGTGGAACGGCATCTCATCAGGGAATCGTTTGCATCTGCAAGGAATATGCATACGTATCGATTGATGATGTGATCGAACACCGCCACGATTCATTCGAGAACAGCGTGGTCCTGGTCCTGGATAGTATCGAAGATCCCCAGAACCTCGGTTCGATCATCCGGACGGCTTACGCACTCGGTATTAATGGCCTTATCATACCGGAGCACCGGGCGGCACCGGTCACTCCTGCCGTGATAAAAGTATCGGCCGGCGCAGCCCGGCACATTCCGGTGGCACGGGTGGTCAATATCGCCCAGGCACTCGATCATCTGAAGGAAAGAAATTTTTGGATATACGGTGCCGATGCCTCGGCCCCGTCTACACTTGAGGCTCTCGATTTCAGCGGCAATGTGGGACTCGTTATGGGCAGCGAAGGTAAGGGTATTCGCCCGCTCGTCAGAAAAAAATGCGATGCACTGGTGTCGATTCAAATGGATGGTAATTTTGATTCTCTGAATGTTTCCGTCGCAACCGGAATTATTCTCTATCAGATATCACGGCGGCGAAGGCACTGCTGACTGACGTGTGTCGGCATGCGGGAGGTAACAGCGTGGGTGTCGATATTCAAGTCGGGCAACAAAACTGCCGAGTAACTAGTAATGAAAAATATGCAACAAAGAGGAACTGAACATGCCAGTCTACCTGTGGGAAGGTGTTACCAGAAAGGGTGAATCCAGGAAGGGGTCGGTCGAAGCCGTCGACGAAGGTACCGTGCGAGCACAACTGCGCCGGCAGGGTTTGCGGAATCTCTACATCAAGAAAAAGCCGAAAGACCTTCTTGAGAATGTTGCATTCCTGCAACCCAAAGTCAAGGACAAGGACGTTGTCGTCTTTGCACGTCAGTTTTCAACAATGATCAATGCCGGCCTGCCAATAGTGCACAGTCTGGAGTTGCTCGCCAGCGAAGAGGAGAATAAGACCTTTAAAAAAATCATTGCCACAACGAAGGACGACATCGAAGGCGGTATGACGCTCACGGACTCCCTGAAAAAACACCCCAAAATTTTCGATGAACTTTTCGTAAATCTCGTTGCCGCAGGAGAAGCCGGAGGAATCCTCGATGTCATTCTCAATCGGCTCTCATTATACATGGAAAAGACGATCAAGCTTAAAAGAAAGGTCAAGGGGGCCATGACGTACCCCGTTGCAACACTCTTTATTGCCCTCGGTGTCGTGACGCTGCTCCTGTATAAAGTCGTACCCGTCTTTGATGAAATGTTCACAAGCATGGGGGCCGCTCTGCCGGGGCCGACTCAATTCCTGATCGATATGAGCCAATTTGTGCAGCACAACATTCTGTATATGATTATAGGCATCGGCATCGTTTTCTTTTTATACCGGCGATATTACAATACCGAACGGGGTCGTCTGCAGGTGGATCGACTAATCCTGAAACTGCCGGTTTTCGGCATGTTGCTGAAGAAGGTTGCCGTTGCCAAATTTTCGCGGACGCTCTCGACAATGATGAGTAGCGGCGTTCCCATCCTCGAGGGGCTCGAAATTGTCAGCAAAACAGCCGGCAACAAGGTAATCGAAAACGCACTCATGGAAACGAAACGAAGCATCAGCGAGGGGAAAACGATCGCCGAACCACTTGCCCAGGCCAATATATTCCCCTCGATGGTGGTTTCGATGATTGCCGTTGGTGAGAACACGGGCGCCCTCGACGCCATGCTTGCCAAAATTGCGGATTTTTATGATGACGAAGTTGATACGGCGGTCGAGGCACTGACATCGCTGCTTGAACCGGCCATGATGGTGTTTCTGGGCGGGGTTGTCGGCGGAATGATCGTGGCCCTTTATCTGCCTATTTTTTCGATGGCCGGAGCAATCCAATAAAAAACCCGCCCTCTGGGGCGGGTCCTTCTGCAAGCTTTCACTTTCATTTAAAAATGGTCGGGATGGCGCGATTTGAACGCGCGACCCCTGCGTCCCGAACGCAGTGCCCTACCAGACTGGGCCACATCCCGACACCGTGTCTAAATATAAAATTTGCCACGAAAAGTCCACCATTTTTTTGAACCACAAAAAATTATAATCGACGCGCACCAAAAAAACAAAATTATACATGACAACGATTCATATTACCATAGCAAAAAGACTTACAACACCGTTGTATTGAAATTCGTTTCATGGTAGGGTGATTTGTGGTAGTGATTTGCGGTGAGGTAGAAGGCACGTGATTATCTACGATTTGAAATGTGAAAAAAATCATAAATTCGAAGGTTGGTTTAACGACATATCGTCTTTTGAAGAGCAGAAATCACAAAAACTTGTGGTCTGTCCCATCTGCGGCAGCTCGGAGATTGACATGGTCCCCTCCTCTATCACCACCATCTCGGGCAAAGGATCGAGAGAATCGAATCGCGGGCAACCCGTGGAATTGTCGCCCATGATGGCGTTGAAGATGTTCAACGAGTATATAGAGAAGGAATTCGACGATGTGGGCAGCCAATTTGCCCAGGTTGCCCTGAATATCCACAAGGGGATTGAAGAAAAAAGGAATATCCGGGGAACTACAACTGCAAGAGACGAAGATACCCTGCGGGAAGAAGGAGTAGAGTTTCATAAGATACCCGTACCGAAGTTTGACAGCTGATTATTCACCCATAATCCATGTAAACCATCAACAATTCCGGAGGGGTCGGCAAGTCGGCCTCTTTTTATTTCTTACGCAGCGCTGCAGTGCGGGTTGCCGGGGCTGTGTATGCCCGAACCCGGGGGCGGTCGAAGCATACTAAATTTTCATGAACGGATCTGGTGCCGGGCATCGGATTCAATACACGTATTTGCAAAGTGGGTTCATATGAGCGAACGTTGTCGCACTATCCTGGATCTGATCGGAAACACACCGCTGGTGGAGATTCGTGCACTCAATCCAAACAAAAATGTCAAAATCCTGGCAAAACTCGAAAGCTTCAACCCCGGAGGCTCTATTAAGGACAGAACCGCGCTTCACATGATCGAGCGGGCCGAAGAACGGGGGGAACTCACGAAAAACAAGATCATCCTGGAGGCCACAAGCGGTAATACCGGCATCGGACTCGCCATGGTGGCCGCTGCGAAAGGGTACAACATAATGCTGGCCCTGTCCGAATCGGCAAGTGAAGAGCGGAAAAAGATATTAAAGGCCATGGGGGCAGAGCTCCTCTTTACCCCGGCAAACCTCGGCACCGACGGTGCCATTGAAACAGTGTATGACATGCTCAGGGAAAATCCGGACAAATACTTCGTTCCCGACCAGTTTAACAACGAAGACAACATTCTGGCCCACTATTACGGTACTGCCGAAGAGATATGGCAGCAGACAGGTGGGACCGTCTCTATGGTGGTGGCAACACTCGGCACATCCGGCACCCTTATGGGCATTGCCAGACGCCTCAAGGAATACAATGACCACATCACTATCGTGGGGGTTGAGCCATACCTCAACCACAAAATACAGGGCCTGAAAAACATGAAGGAATCGTATCGCCCCGGTATTTTTAATAAAAACAAGCTTGATGAAAAGGTGAATATCCTGGATGAAGATGCCTATGAAATGGCCCGGCGCCTAGCCCGCGAAGAGGGTATTTTTTCAGGCATGAGTTCGGGGGCTGCCATGCACATCGCCTGTGAAAAGGCCAAAGAACTCGATGACGGCGTGATTGTCGTAATCCTTCCGGATGGGGGAGAACGTTACCTCAGCACGGAACTCTTTGCGGATAAAGCAGCGACGACCCTTAAACTGTACAACACCCTGACAAGGAAAAAAGAAATCTTCAAGCCCATTCACGCGGATGAAATTTTTATCCACACATGCGGTCCGACGGTTCATGAAATACCGCACATCGGTACATATCGACGCTACATTGTGTCGGACATGGTTACCAGATATATGGAATTCAAAGGATACCGTGTCACACACGTATCGAACATCATCGACCTGGCCGATCGGTCTATCAGGGGCGCCGACCGGGCCAACATGGAGTTAAAGGATTTTACTGACTATTATGCCGTAGAATTCCTGGAAGATTTGGGCAAGCTCAATATCAGGACCGAAAACACGTACCCCAAGGCAAGTGATAACGTGGCCCCCATGCTCGACCTTGTCGGCAGGCTCGTCGAAAAGGGCTTCGCGTATGAAAAACTGAAATCGGTCTACTTCGATATTTCGAAGCTGGACGACTACGGAATGCTTTCCAATATCGATCTCAGTAAAGTCAGGCATACAAGCACGGTCGAACAGGACGACTACGCCAAGGATCACCCCGTCGATTTTACGCTTCTTAAACGTTCCACGCTTCAAGAATTGAAACGGGGCATATACTTCAAGACGCGCTGGGGCAATGTGAGGCCAAGCTGGCATCTCGAATGTGCGGCCATTGCATTAAAATACCTGTCGGAAACGTTTGATATCTATGCCAGTGGCTCAGATCTTCTTTTTCCACACTGCGAAAATGTTATGGCCATCGGCAAGGCAGCCACGGGTAAACCGATTGCAAATTACTGGATCAACTCCGAACTTGTGATGCTGGGCAGCCAGAAGATGTCTCGATCCCTCAATAACACCTTCACCATGGAAGAACTGGAAGAAAAGGGATACACGGGAAGAGAGATCCGGTATTTTCTTCTCAGCTCTCACTACCGGAAACCCCTGAACTTCTCTTTCGGAGCCCTCGATACGGCGCTCCATACGACTCGCAGACTCGATGCCTTCATACAGCGACTGCTTCGCTTTACACCCGGAAGCGGCTCCCCTGATATCGATCAGTATGTGTATGATGTCAAACAGAACTTCAGCGAAGCCATGGATGACGACTTCAACATCTCGAATGCACTTGCGGCGATATTCGATTTCATAAAAAAGATCAATGTACCGCTGACCGGGCACACCATCAGCAGCAAGGAACGGGACAAGATCCTTGACATCATGCGGAGTATCGATGCTGTGCTCGGAATCATGAATTTCGAAGAGGAAACCCTGAGCCCGGAGGCTATGGTCCTTATAAGGGAAAGAGACCGGGCCCGAGCGGCCAGGAACTGGGTGGAATCAGACCGGATACGGGCACAACTCAAGGCGATGGGGCTCGTTGTCCTCGATACGCCTCAGGGAACGGTATGGAAAAGGAACTGATCCGGCATTCCTCAGTGCCCTGGAGGCGCAACCGACACCTGCGAGCAGACGCTGCATGAACGGTCACCTTTACGCCGGAGTGACGGTCTTCATGCGCGGATCATCTTTTTGCACAATGTTACACGTACGTGAGACTGTATCGAACAGTATCACCGCCCGGCCGGTCAGGACCTCCGTTCTGACCTGTTCGATCTTCTGCCGGAGCGGCACTTCGGTAGCTCCGTAGTCGGTACCCTCTCTGGTGACAAATTCCTCGATCACGGCATCTAGGGTTGCGGGCGCAAGGGAATCATACGGTATCCTGACAATCGGGGCATCGGGTTCCGGTTTATTCACGGGCTCAACTTTCTGTTAGGGGTTCACGCTCTTTCTGAGCTTTGCCGACCACTTGAATGTAACGACCTTCCGGGATCCCAGCATAAGGCCCTCACCCGTGTGCGGATTTCTGCCCTTCCGTGCATCTTTCACTTTCGTCTGAAATTTCCCGAATCCGCTTATCATCACATCTTCACCATTTTCGAGTGATTCTTTTATGATTTCAAACACAGAATCTACCATATCGGCACATTGCTTCGTCGTGTAACTATCCTGTCGGTGAAGCATTTTTGCGAGTTTTTCTTTTGTCAATGCCATTGCACCCTCCTTTATCGATCAAATATCATATTGTTTCAGTAATTTACAGTATTATCGACGGTTTCGTTTCATATCTTTAGCATTTCGGAACGCGTTCGCGTATCCGAAATGGGCGATAGGCAAAGACAGACTGCATATGCCCACAGTCGAAGATAAATTGCCCATGCCAGATTCTGATTATTCGATTCTGCACTTGTGTGGCTTCACATGTGGGTAGTCTACAGTGCAATGTAAATCCTAACCTAGTCTTTTATTTGCTCTTTTATTTGATTTTTTCTTGACATGCCATCATTAAAATATAATGGTATGGGGTGAGTCGAAAGGATCACCAATCTGTATATCCATAGAACATCATTGTTGAGCGTGTAATGTTGCGCCCAGAGACGCAGCGGAAAAGGTCTGGCTAATCTATCAAAAAGGAGGGCAGCATATGACAGCAAAGCAACGCGAGTCCGCAAAGGTTTCACGTGAACTCGAAATGAAGTTAGCGGTCCTGGAACAGATACCGACGCCCGTATTTGCCATCGATAAAGAGTTTCACATTGTCTTCATGAACCCTATCGGCTGCAGCTGGCATGACATGACAATGGATGATATCGTGGGCCGAAAATGTTACGATATATTGAATACACCCCATTGCAAGAGTCCGGAATGCCGTGTCCAACGGGCAATAGAAATGGATGAGATTTTTATTACGCAGAACGAGATGACTCGGAACGGGGTCGCGGTCCCAGTCCAGAACACCGCCGCACCTCTGAAAGACAGCAGTGGACTGATCATCGGAGGACTTCAGTATTGTGTTGATATCGAAGAACGGCTGAAATTCGAAGAGACCCTCGCGAGTCAGAGTCAGACGATCATGGAACTGTCCACGCCGGTCATCAAGATATGGGACGGCATAATATTCCTGCCCATGGTGGGAATCATCGACACGCAGCGTGCAAAGCAAATCATCGAAAACCTGCTTGCAGCAATCGTCGAATATGAAGCGCGTGTCGTCCTGTTTGACGTGACGGGCGTCCCGATTATCGACACCAGGGTAGCCCAAAGCCTGCTGGATACCGTCACCGCCTCGCGTATGCTCGGTGCGGAGGTAGTCATTACCGGCATCAGTCCTGACGCGGCAGTGACGTTGACTAAACTGGACGTCGACCTGAGTCAAATGCGCACTCTCGGCACATTGCGGGCCGGCATTGTCGAATCGTTCAAACTGGTCGGTACAACGATATCGGCAGGATAAGGGGTACAGTGATGAAAATTCCGATCTTGCGGCTGAAAGACATCCTGCTGACGTCGATCCAGGTGGACTTGACTGATGAGGAAGCCCTCGAGTTCCAGTCCGACGTGCTCACAATAATTAATAATACGGAGGCCAAAGGCATTGTCATAGACATCACGGCCCTTGATGTTGTGGATTCTTATATGGCACGGCTGCTCAACGAAACAGCGTCGATGGTGCAGATCCTCGGGTCAGAGGTGGTCATCTGCGGTATGCAGCCATCAGTGGCGCTGACTCTAGTGGAGATGGGTCGTGAATTGATCGGTGTCAAGACAGCGCTCAATTTGGATCAAGGATTCGAGATGGTGCAGCACCTGATTGATGAGAGAGGGTCCTGACAATGGAGAAAGTCACAGGGGCGATCAAAGGACAATACGATGTAGTAAAGGCCCGGCAAGAGGCCCGTGAGATGGCACGCAATCTCGGTTTTGGTTCGGCCGACCAGACTCGACTGGCCACCGCCGTCTCGGAGTTGACCCGCAATGTCATTCAGCATGCCAGCAACGGCATGTATATCATTTCGGATAATTCCGACCAGCAATTGATCGCTATTCAGGCCGTCGTGGAAGACAATGGCCCGGGTATTCCGGATATCGAAAAGGCCCTCGAATACGGCTACACTACAAAACGGGGCCTCGGTGCCGGCCTGCCGGGCACCAAGCGCCTGGTCAACAACTTTGAAATAGAATCAAGACCGGGATACACGAAGGTGACAATATCAATCGCCAAAAAACGACGATACATGCGCTAGCACCCGTGGTGGCCTGCCGTCCACGTGTGAGTCAACCGGATCACGTGAGTAGAAAAGATGACACAACCTTCTGATTTGTCGATAGCAACGGTTCACTCCCCTGTGGTGATTAGGGTAGACGAGGAATATCACGTTTCCGAAGCCCGGCTGGAAGCCCGATCCCTGGCCGAGGCCGCTGGCTTCAAAACGACTGCTATCTATTACATCATTACCAGTGTATCGGAGTTGGCCAATAATATTTTTTTCCATGCCTCCCGGGGAGGTGTCATCAGATTAGCGACAATCACACGAGACGGCATGTTCGGCATAGAAGTGAATGCCGAAGACGAGGGGCCGGGAATACCCGATCTTAACCAGGCCATGATGGATGGATTCAGTACAAACGGAGGGCTGGGAGGAGGTCTTCCCGGCGTTAAACGGCTCATGGACGAATTTGAAATTTCATCTATGGTCGATGTCGGCACGCGGATCGTGGCCAGAAAATGGAACCCATGCAGATAACAATCGCAAAAAGACCCTGCAAAGGAGAAGTGCACTGCGGCGATGCGTGCAGTTATTGGAAGAATGGCGCCTATACCACACTGTGCGTTGCCGATGGTCTGGGACACGGCATGCATGCCGAAATCGCGGCGATGGCCGCAATGGATTTCGTCTCACAGCACCTCCGTGACCCCTTGCCGATCATTTTCGATCAGTGCAACCGCACCCTCCGACATACGCGAGGCGTGGCCATGGGTATTGCGATCCTCGATGAACACACAGGAGATTTGACCTATGCCGGTATCGGCAACATTCGTGCAATGGTAATCAGAAGCCCCGGGGCAGGACATACGCAGTGGAGCACCGTCCGTCTGACCTCCGATCCCGGAATCGTGGGAGGGGGGTTCAGAATCCTGCGGCCTGAGCGCGTTGCAGTCACCCCCGACGACCTCGTCCTCATGTTTACCGACGGCATCGAAGAGCAGATCGAATTTTCGAACTACACCGTCACGCGCAGCAGCAACCTTCAAAAACTTGCACAAAGGATTGTCCGGCAGTGGGGGCGCGATTACGATGACGCGGCAATATTGATTTACAGACACGAGGGGAACGGATGATACACCAGAAAATACGGCGGCGATATGGCGCGATACTGTACGATTACGTCTCACAGCCGCACGAACAACATTTGATCTCTGCCGCGGATCTGGGCCGCACGCTCGTGGTAGAAAATATCCCCCTCGAAGAAATCTCTGAAATACATGAAAATGCATTGGGACATCTGGCCGAGAATAATCCAAACCTCTCAATGACGCAGGCCATCAACCTTGCGGCAGCCCCCTTGATGGAACTCTTAATGGCCTATGGTCTGGCGTTCCGGGAACAGGCCGAAACCCGCAGACGTACGGAACAAGCCCTGAGGGAAAGTGAGCAGCAGATAAAAAATGTCATCCAGCACCTGCCCTTGGCCACGTTCGTCATCGACCGCAATCACCACGTCATGTACTGGAACAAGGCCATGGAAAAATTGAGCGGCATCAGGGCCGAAGATGCCATGGGAAAAACAAAACCCTGGAAGGCCCTGCACAACACGATTAAGACAACGCTGGCCGATCTCCTGATCGATGGTAAGACCGATGCCATCCCGCAACTGTATGCCGGAAAATATAATGAGGCCAAATTGAACGAGGGGGCCTACGAAGTAACCGATTTTTTCCCCAGCCTGGGAGAAAGCGGCAGGTGGATATGCACCACTGCAACAGCCTTGAATGATTCGGGAAACAATACAATCGGTGCGATTGAAACCCTTGAGGATATTACAGATCGCTACCGGTACGAGGAATCACTGCGCGAATACAGCCGGGCTCTGGAATACAGCAACAGAGAGTTGGAAACATTTGCATATGTGGCATCACACGACCTGCAGGAACCGCTCAGGATGATTGCGAGCTATGTTCAACTGCTTGCGCGGCGGTACGAGGGAAAGCTCGATGCCGATGCCGACGACTTTATTTACTTCGCCGTTGATGGCGCGAAGAGAATGCAGCAGCTCATCAATGATCTTCTGGCGTATTCACGAGTCAATACACGGGGTGGAAAATTCGAACCCACGGACTGCAACAACATACTCGCCGAAACACTTTCAAATCTCTACTTTACACTAGAAGACAACCATGCGGTGGTGACGCACGACGCCCTGCCGACAGTACTGGTCGACAAAGTCCAATTGGGGCAGGTATATCAAAATCTTATTGCCAATGCAGTCAAGTTTCGCGGCACTGCCACCCCTCGGGTGCACGTGGCGGCCGAACGAGCGGGAACCCAGTGGATCTTTTCGGTGCACGATAACGGTATCGGCATTCATCCGCAGTATCAAGATCGTATTTTTGAGATCTTTCAGCGCCTGCACGGAAGAGACCAATACACCGGCACGGGTATCGGCCTCGCAATCTGCAAGAAAATTGTGGAACGTCATGGTGGGCGGATCTGGGTGAAATCGGAGCCGGGCACAGGTTCGACATTTTATTTTACCATACCCGACAATACCCTTGAGGTTCTGCGTATGTAGGCAGCGAGAGCCACTACACCCCGACTTCGGCCTTGTTATGCCTCCGAAAGATTGCGAGCCCTGCGAGAAACGCACTCACACACAAGCATGCCAGAACGGCAAACCCCCATGCAAAGGTACCCGTGGCATCTTTAAAAAATCCGAACATCATCGTAAACAGCATGGCCCCTATATTGGCCAGAAAATTGATGAACCCGAACATGGTCGCGAATGAATGTGACGGTGTTATCCGAGCCGCCACATGAAACATGGCCCCAAAATTGACGGAGGCAAACCAGGCTGCGAGAAGCGCCAGCGTCAGAATGAACCCGGGAAACGGTACCATAAAAATCCCGAGATACAGGATAAATAATATAATTATGGAGGCCTGCACAAGCAGCAGGGACCGCATCCGCAACAGAATAAACCCGCCTGACAGCCTGCCGATCCCGCTGATCAGCATAATCAGGGCCCCACCCCAGGCAAACTGCACAGTTGTCGTCTCATGCCATACCTCCGCCAGCAATGACGGCACCCAGCTTCCCAATGTGAGTATCGAGCCGAACGAAAGGGCATGAAACACGCCCAGCATCCACCCCTCCGGCACCTGGAAAACCCGCCCGAGGTTCAGCGTGGCAAGGGTTCCCGCATAGTCTTCCGTTATCTGCAGCAGGCCTGTCATTATCAGGAGCAGAAGGCAGATGATGGCGGGCAGAATATAAATCGACTGCCATCCGTACGAGACAAGACGGGGTATGCACAGAAAGGCGATGATACTTCCGATGGAGAAAAATCCGCCGAAAAAGGCCTGATAGGTGCCGACACGCCCACCCGGCGCATAGAGAGCAACAAGTTTCATCGTCGCGGCAACACACAGTCCCGTCCCGATTCCGGCAATCACACGACCGAGGATTGCCGTTCCAAGGGGTGGAAATATGACCGGCACCACATGGCCGATGATCATAAACACAAGACTGGCGATCAACGTATGCCTTACACCCCAGCGATCCGTCATTATCCCGGCCGGCACCTGCATCAGGGCATGCGTCCACAAAAGGGAGCTGATCAGGACAGAGATGCGCGTATACGAAACGTTATAGAACAGCATCAGTTCATCCAGTGCCGGCGGCACGTTCATGAATATGATTCCTAGGTTCAGTCCCATAATGATGGAAAAGAGCACTTTCGCGTTCATGGCATTCCCTTGGCATCCAACCTGCGACGCATTTGTAGAAATCTATCGTTTATCGGTCACACGCATTCCAGAAAATGAATCGTACTGCTGCGTGTGGCGTCACGCGGAGATTTGACTTTTTAGACTGTGGTTCATGGCACCCCCTCCGTGGTGCCCCTACACGACCGTGTGTCCGGAAAGGTGAGCACACCACAACACTTTTTTTACAGATTTGTCAAGAAAAAATCGGCGGGTAGGGGGCATACGACATCAGGTTGAAAATACGTGGACCGGGTGACTTTATAACCGGGTCCCGGCAGCGGATACCTGAGAAGGTTATCGACTGCGCGTTACTCCTGCTCTGGCACAGTATTGACGCACAGGACACTGACTGCACAGGGGTGAAAGCGGCTTGCAGATGGTCTGACCGAAAGCAACCATAAGGGTGTTGTACATGGTCCAATACACCCGCGGCAGTTTATCGCGCAGGGCGAACTCCGTTTCCTCCGGTGTCTTGGTTATCACGTATCCCAGGCGATTCGAAATGCGGTGTACATGGGTATCGACACAGATCCCCTCACCCCGATACCCCAGTGTGATTACCAGGTTCGCCGTTTTTCTTCCGACGCCGTTGAGCTTCAGCAGTTCTTCCATGGTGTCCGGTACCCGCGAATGATACCGTTCAGTCAATACCTGTGAAAGGTTGCGGATGGTTTTCGCCTTGTTCCGGTAAAAACCGACAGGATAGATGGCCGCCGCGATTTCCTCTTCGGAAAGCTTCAGCATCTCTTCGGGTGTGGCTGCGAGGGCACGCAGTTTTTTTGTCGCCTCCCCGGTGACTTCGTCTTTTGTTCGCAGACTCAAAATCGTCGAAATGAGTATCTGGAACGGATTGTGCTCCTGTTCCGCGAGAGCGGACACAATGGGACGTTTTCTGAGGGCCATCTCCCGGGTGAGGATTTCGACAACCTTTGCAATATCATTGTTGTGCATGCGGCAACTCTCAACGATTGTCACTCGATCGCCAGCCTTCAGATTCTCGCACACGCACCCTACCTGTTCATATCAGTTTGCGGTATCAATACATCCATTTGAGCTAAGCGTGAAGATCTCACATCCGACACCCACAAACCCTGAAAGCTGACACCGATAGCCGATTGCGTGTCACTCATACCCCTCGTCGGTTGCGAGGATATCAAGATGAAGCGTGGCAATATCTTCGACGTCGAGGTTCGCAAGCTGCTCGGTCTTTCTGAAATCAATTGTCTTGATGTAGCGTTTACAGTTATTGCACACATCAACTCGATATTTTTCTTCGTCTTCAATGGTAAAGTAGGCCAGCTTCTGCTGATCCTGATTTCCGCAGAAGGGACATTTGATACGCATGAAGTTCCATTCAAACCCGCACTGGTTGCAGAAGAGATAGCGGTGCCCTTCTTCGTCTCTGATTTCACCGATTTTTGGTTCCCGTCCGCACACGGGGCAGTATCCCTCGCGCCAGCCCGATTTCTGAATGATGTCACGGTATCTCTCCGCAACAAGTTCGAGGGCCGGTCGCAGGCTTTCTTCGACAAAGAGCCCAAGCAGATCGAACATCCGTTCGTCGTCTTCCTCCTCGATCTCTTTCTCTGCGTCTGCGGAAAATGCATCGTGGATCATTTGCTCATACACAAGTGACCCCTCATCGATTTCCCTCAGAATTTCCTCCGTTTCTTCCGGTGATCGCCGTTTGGCGATATCGAGCAGCCTGAAAAAATATTCACGCGGCTGGGCAATTTCAAAATTATTTTTTGACAGATCAACAAGAGGGAATCCGCCTGAAAGTTTTGTTTCCACGTGCGACTCCTCCAGAGGAAAGATATTGTCTGTCATTTTCTGCCGATACTCTTCCCGCAGAATTAATATTTCCTCAAGGATCTCGAGCAGCTCCTCATAGTGCGGATTCATCTTCTTGTAATTCTCTATTGTCTCCAGACTCTTTGTAAGCACTTCTCCCATCAACTTGATACCTCTCACATTTAATTGTTATCGTAACGCGTATCCTCCCCGGAGGTCATACACTGCCTGTCGAAGCAACCTAACTCGTCACGTAATTTGTGTATGTACGCCTTTGCATCGATCAAATGACACTCATATATCTTTTTGGTGTCAAGTTCAAGAATTATATAAAGCACTGCAGAGAATGCCCTATGGTGCGCTTCACGAAACACCACCGTATTCAACATACCAACATGACGCGTCATTTTTCATTTTCGCACGTAAAAAAAAGACCCGCTCGCACAGGAGCGGGTCTTTTATGCTGCATAGTATCTACACGTTACTCATGGGCATGAGCAGTTTGTTTCTCTTCACCATAGACTTCGAGCTTTCCTTCCTCTTCCATCTCACGCAACCACTTCGGGCATTGTTTTTCGCACCAAGCCCGCGTCACGTAGCCTGTAATGATCGCCTGGAAAGAGCCGGGGACACCGATGGTTCCCAGGTACAGGTGGATAAAGAAAAACGGGAAGATGACAAAGAACCCAAGCGCATGGAGGAAATACATGAACCGCACCGTTCCCGCAGAGAAACTGAGGGGGAACCACATGATCAGACCACTGATGACCATAATGACTCCGAAGCCGGCCACGGCCAGGAAGAAGGCCTTCTGGCCGGGGTTGTATTTACCCGTCTCGGGTGGATTGTCTACATGCCACAGGTAACCGCCCGCACACTTGATCCATTCGAGATCATCCGGAAAATCAAACAGCGCCGCCTCTTTCCACCAGACAAGGATCCCGAAGAAAAGCGCTGGGGCAAACACCAACCCTGCAAAATTGTGAATCAGCTTCAGGTTCTTTAACCCACCGACGGGGATTGCCAGGAAATTAAACGAATGGAACATCATCCCCAGTCCTGAAATCATCAGGATGATGCAGGAAATAGCCAGGCACCAGTGTACAATCCTCTCAAAGGCATCCGATACTTTAATCATTCCTTTTTTTGGTATCATCTTATTCACCTCCTCCCTGACTTTCGTGGCCACCATCGCCGCTGGTGTCCTTCGGTCCATGAATGAGGTAGTGGAAGAAGGAACCTACCAAGACACCTCCTGCTGCCAAGAGGCTGAGAGGTTTAAGCCAGTCTTTCCATGCAATAATGGTAAGCGGTACCTGCGGTTTTACCGGCAGTCTCTCATATACTGATGATTTTTCCGGCAGTACGTATATCATGTGGGTTCCACCAACGAACTTATCACCGTAAACATGGGCATCGCCGCCGAGCTCTTCGACACGCTTGTATGCCAGTTTCAACATTTCATCTTTATCGCCAAACTGGAGCGCTCCCGTGGGACACGCCTTGACACACGCCGGAATCAAATCGTTGTCGAGCCTCGAGAAGCACATGTCGCATTTGGCAATCTTGTCTGTCTCCTTGTCATAACGGGGAACCTCGAAGGGACACGCGGAAACACACTCTTTACAGCCAATGCATTTCTCCACATCGAGCCCAACGGTTCCGTACTTCGTGTAGAACAGTGCGCCACTCGGGCACACCTTTACACACGCCGCATCGGTACAGTGCATACAGGCATCTTTTCTAAAGATCCACTTAACGCCGCCATTACCGTCGGATATTTCCTGGAATCGTATCAGCATCCATGTGTTGGGTTGAAGGTCGGGTGGGTTCTGATATGTCCCCCTGTTGTATGTCTGCTTTGCTGGCAGGGTATTCCACTGCTTGCACGCCAGCTGGCAGCCTCTACAGGCGGTACATTTAGTCGCATCGTAAAATTTGATTTTTTCAGACATTTACTTCACCCCCTTCCGCTCAACATTGACCATGAAGGCCTTGCTCTCGGGAATCATCGTGTTCGGATCCCCGATAAACGGTGTGACGAGATTTGCCGAATCACCGGAAGTAAATACCTCGGGTTTTTTGTCACCATGTACAAACTTCCGCATGGCCGTCGTGACCCAGCCAAAGTGCCAGGGAATGCCGACCTGATGAATTGTCTGGCCGGCAATATTGAAGGGTTTGAATCTGGGCGTAACGATCGCCACACATTCGACCTCACCTCTGGCCGATTTTACGATGACATGTTCACCGTTGGTAATTCCCTTTAATTTGGCCAGTTCGACACTCATCTCGACAAACATCTCGGGCTGCATTTCAGCGAGCCACGGGGTCCATCGAGTCATAACACCGGTCTGCCAGTGTTCGCTGACACGATATGTGGAGCAGACAAATGGATATTTGGGGTCACATGTGGCCCTCTTGTCCATATCAGTCCCCTCGACATCAAACCGGAAGGTTGTCGGATTGATAAACTGCTCTGACATCAGATTTTTTTCGATGGGGCACTCAAGCGGTTCATAATGTTCGGGAAACGGACCATCTTTGAGACCGGGTCCGAAGACACTGCCGACACCATCAGGCTTCATGATAAACGGCGGCCTTCCCGCACCGGGCGCCGCGACACCGTCAGGTACGTCACCAACCCATTTCGCACCATTCCACATAATAACCGGATGTTCCTTGTCCCACGGCTTTCCGGTCTCGGGATCCACGGACGCACCGTTATAGATGATTCGTCTGTTCACCGGCCAGCACCAAGCCCATTCGGAATAAAGCCCTATGCCGGAACGATCTTTCGGGCCTCTCCGGGCCGCCATGTTGCCCTTGGCGGTATAGGAGTTACAATACAACCAGTTTCCGGAAGAAGTGGAACCATCATCCTGCAGGTAGGCAAAACTGGGAACAAGATCACCTTTCTTGAACTGTTTCCCCTTGACCACCTTATCTTCCAGGAAGTAGCCGTTGATCTCTTTGGCAATATAATGCGTATCCAGATGGCGAATCTTACCATTGGCACCCATAGGACCGTAATTCCAGGTCATCTTGGTGAGCGCTTCCGGCAGGGCACCGCCCTCTTTTTCGTAGAGCTCTTTTACCTTGTAAAAGAGTTCCGTAATGATTTCACCATCAGGCAGTGCATCTCCCGGGGGATTGACTGCTTTGTAGCGCCATTGCATCCAGCGACCACTATTGGTAATACTGCCTTCCTTCTCGATCGATGCAGCACAGGGAAGACTGAACACTTCCGTCTTGATCTTCTTCGGATCCATACCGGGACCTTTCCAGAAACTGCCGGTTTCCGTATCGAAGATGTTGACGTTCACCATCCAGTCGAGTTTCGTCATTGCCTGGCGGGTTTTATTTGAGCTGGCCCCGCTGCATGCAGGGTTCTGACCCCATGAGAAGAATCCGGTGAAATTTCCTCGGTACATTTCGTCGAAGATGTTCAGCCAAGTGTAGGTCTTCCCGTCTTCGATCTTCGGCGTATACGTGTAGGCCTCATCAAGGCTCACAGACGTCCCGTAATGCGCCCGCAAAAGGCTTGCAATGTACTTGGGATAATTTTTCCACCAGTTCAGGCTCTTTGGTTCCTTCGTTTTGGGAGTGTTCTTGGCGTTATAGGCTTCCAATGTCGGTAAAGATGCCGCTGGTGTTTTCAAATAGCCCGGCAGGATATGGAAGAGCAGACACTGGTCTGTGGAACCCTGCACATTGGACTCGCCCCTCAAGGCATTGACTCCGCCGCCGGCAACGCCCATATTGCCGAGAAGCAACTGGATGATTGACATGGTCCTGATGTTCTGCACGCCGACCGTATGCTGGGTCCAGCCCATGGCATACATGATCGTGCCCGCTTTGCCGACTTGACCGGTCTTCGCGTATTCCTTGTAGACCGTGAGCAGGCTTTCTTTCGGTGTCCCCGTGATCTTTGATACGAGATCAAGCTCATACCGGGAATAATGTTTCTTCAGGAGTTGAAAGACACAGTTCGGATCTTTCATACTGTAGTCTTTGATGACTACACCGTCCGCGTCCGTCTGGAATGACCACGATGATTTGTCGTATGTCCCGTCAGTCAGACCGGAGTATACACCATTGTTTTCACCGGGCATCTTGAAGGCGGGATCCACCAGGAACGGGGCATTAGTGTAATATTTCGCATACTTCTCATTATACAGATCATTGTCCAGGATGTATTTGATCATGCCACCCAGGAACGCAATATCGGTTCCCGACCTGAGAGATGCATAGATGTCCGCTTTCGAAGAGGTCTGGGTAAATCTTGGATCAACATTGATCAGCTTCGCACCGTTCTCCATGGCTTTCGTCACGTATTTGAACGAAATGGGGTGGTTCGAAGCGGCATTGCTGCCCATAATTAACACACAGTCACTATGCTGGATATCAATCCAGTGATTCGTCATCGCACCGCGTCCAAACGACTCTGCCAGAGCCGCAACAGTCGCGGAGTGTCAGATACGGGCCTGGTGTTCGATATATACCAGACCTAACCCCCGTAAGAATTTTTGATAAATGAAGCATTCTTCATTATCCATAGCGGCGCTTCCGACGGATGCGATACCTTCCGTGCGGTTGACCAGCTGCCCCTTACTGTTTCTCGTCAAGAAGCTCTTGTCCCTGCTTTCTTTCACATTTCTGGCAATCTTGTCCAGAGCCCACTCCCATGACACTTCTTTCCATTCGGTCGCATAGGGCGCCCGGTAAAGCACCTTATCCATGCGGTTCTTGTTGACGGACAACTGATAAATCGAACCGCCTTTGCTGCAGAGAGATCCCCTGTTTACAGGATGATCGGGATCACCTTCAGTGTTGATAACCTTACCGTTCCGGGCAGACACAATAATTCCACATCCCACGGCGCAGTATGGGCAGATGGTGGTGGTCTCTTTACAATATTTGATCTTCAACGGCTTGGCGTGAGCGGATACAGGCTTGAGATTGATACCCAGTCCCGTTGCCACCAGTGCAGAACCGGAGATCTTCAAGAAACCTCTTCTGCTTACATCCATGACTCCATGCTCCTTTCTTTTAGTTGCAAGACTTCCAACTTTTCTCCTTTCCAAGCATGGGAGGCACAACCGTTTCCAGTTATACCCAGAGTTCACCCTTCATAGTAATCCCATCGACGCGATGTAATGGAAGGCGCAGCTACACCTCGAACGATACCTCACACCACACGGCCCGCACAACTTTCCCTTAGAAGTAGTGAATCGGAGAACTTCACAAAACATATACTTTTAAAAAAGGCCTTCCCTAAGGTTAAAATTTCTACCCCTACAACCAACAAGATGAATCCAGAAAATTAGCCTTATAACCTTTTCTAACAACTGTGTGTCTATATCGAGTCTCACACCGGGTGTCAAGACTTTTATGTAAAAAGTTCATAATAATAACCGCCATATATGTCATTTTTTACATATACTTCCCACTGCAGCTGCCGCCTCCGGAACGTTGCGTTGCCCGGCGCGTGACAGAACGCATTTTCTCCGTACGCCGTTGGTCCCACCAATGTATTTTTTCATGCGCCATTCACGGAGTTATCGCCTGAGGGTACGCAATTGAACAGCTGCACGTCACCCCCAACATGGTCCATGTCCGATGCGGCTTTAACGGATATTATTATTTGTTCAAGTAAGATACACTCAATCCAAGGTTCGTGCACCCGTCAAATCCGTATCGACACCTGCTGAGGTCCGGCAACTAAAATCAACCAGAAGATATGACTGTAAAAAACGGCCGGGGCACCTTCGGCCATGGATGAAAGGAATTGCTGCGGGCGATCGAAGACGGCAGAAACCTGACACGGCAGCAAAAAGCTAAATATATCGCATCGTGCCGCTTACCACCCCTGGCGGCAAAGGTCGCCGGAAATTTCAGCCGCCTGCCCGTGGTCTGGCTCCATTGCACGGAATGCACCGTCTGTAGTAAAGCATTCCTGCGCGCGTCCCATTCCAATCTCGATGATTTCTCCCCGATGCCATTGCTCTCGAGCATCACGACACATTCAGGGCATACGTGATGCAGCAACACGGGGCGGTCTCGCGGCAATCCTGACGGAACTTGCAACCCTGTCAGGCTGCAAAATCGCGATCGGTGAATGCAGCCTCCCCATTCAGGAAGAGATCTGAAGAATCTGCGAAATATTGGAATTCGCTCCCCTCTTTTGGGCCAACGAAGGCACGATGGCCGTGTTCTTTCCATGCAGCGGCATGAATACGGAAGGAATGCTGTCATCATCGGTAAACGCGGCGGCCATGGGCAGCTGATCCTTCATATGGCCACCTGTGGGTCGTGGGCAATTGACCTCCCGACCGGTGAATCGGTACTGCGGATCTGCCCAAAAGCCTCCCCTCGGGTTGTTTTCCGGACACCGGAAGCAATATGCTACCCGCGTCGGGTGCCGGGACGTACCTGCTCCGGAAGCGCAAGGGGTGCGCGGTGTGATTTGGCCCTCATCCAGTTGAGCGCACGATATACCCTTGGCAGTCGGACCATGCGCAACGCCAGTCTTCGTTTCCCCGGAAGATTCATTAAGAGGAGACCGATTAGGATAGTGATGGCCCCCTGCCCCGGGATGAAGAGCATGATGAGCCCGGCAAGTATGAATAAGCTGCCGATAATATTCTTGAGCGTGAGATACAGGATACGCACCCGGGGATGAGCGGCAAAGCGGCGTTCGGAATGTCGCCGAGGGCGGGTAAAATAATCCCGAGGAATCCGCGCCACCAGAAAAGGAATCGTCATGACGGTACCTACAAACGTTACGAGCGAGATGAACGACACTGACCAGAGGATGGTGCCGTGGTTTCCAGCCCATTCAATCGCAGTCGCAAGTACGGTCATCCTGTCTCCTTCTGAATACGGTATGGTGCGGCACAATGTAAAATAAGTTCCATGACCGGTCAAGCATAAAACACCCGGGAAGAACCGTCCGGGATGGCGGGAATGCTAATATAACCGTTGTCTTTTGCACTGCGTTATGACAGATACAAGAGAATATCATGACGCACGACTCACCGGATTTCACCTCATTGAATTATGGCAGACAATGCTTGCCGCGGGCATGGTGGGCCGCCACGAGACAACGCACCATGCCCTACCGATATCACCGGGATCATGCGGTGCGGCGTCATGCCATCCTCCATCAGAATGAACTACCCCGCAGCAAGCTGCGGGGAATTAGACCCAAAAGAGATTAACTATGGACATAAATAGAAAAAAATTGTAGTGTGCCGTTTATGAAAGCAAAATTCAAACTCTGGATCGAAGACGAAAAGGGTAACCAACTCCTTGGAGGCGGTTTGGTAAAAATCCTTGAGTCGATTGACAGGCTGGGTTCGATCAACAAGGCTTCCAAAGAACTAAAAATGTCTTACCGTGCGTGCTGGGGAAAAATCAAAAAAATGGAAGAGCGGCTCGGTAAGTCAATAGTTCACACCACGATTGGCGGTGGTAAAGACAGAGGAGCCACGCTAACGCCGGAAGCGAAGGAATTACTGACATCATTTTATAAATTCAGCGATTCCGTATCGGCCCACATTGAAAGCACCTATAAGAAAATCTTTAAGGGTTGATATTTTTCGCTTGTCATTCCTCACGGGCTCTGTGATGCAGACGGAACTTTTTAAGTTCCGTGATGCGTGGTGGAGAGGTGTGTCTTGATATGCCGAAAACGGCGAACGGTGCATACGGACGTGCAACGCAAGTTTATTTTTCAAGCAGGGCGCGGTTGGCATTGTTAATTTTTGTCTTCAGCGTGGCCAGGGCGTGTGTCTCACTCGAGATAAAACTGAGGAGTTCCTCCGCGGATAACCCCGGAAACATAAGCAGGAAAAGAGGACACACACCCAGTATCATGGAAAGCCCTACCCGCATTCCCCATCCATTGTCCGACACTATCGGTGCGATACCACTCCCCAGACGGTACCGCACGTCTTCGGTCGGCGCTACGGCATTGAGTCCGCTACGATCCGTCGGAAATGTATCGTCTTCAAAGGCCTGTCGCAACTGATGTGCCGTCCCGTCTTCAGGCAGATACCCGGCAACAACTACCGGATCCAGGCCATACCGAATACACTGTTCCGACAGGGCCAATGCATGGTCACGCGATCTGCGCGCTAGGGCTGCAAACCCCACATGATCGGAGAGGTTTACACCCATCTCCGCTTTATCATGATCGCCGGCGGCCACATCCCGATATGAAAAAGTTACATGACCCATGCAGGGGAACGGACACCGATAGCAGGCCATAGACCGCATCGCATAATTTCGCATGACACCCCGGACGGCCTCGTCTGCGTCCATCTTGTCCAGGACCGAGACAAACCCACTGGTTTTTGAATGCCCGTGAAGTCCGAGATTCCGGATAATGTTCTCGGACCTTTCGAGATGGCCCTCCCCGAAAGAAAGCCCGTCAATGCCCTTGAAAATCACCCCTTTCAGGTTCCTCGACGCCATGGCATCGGCAAGGCCTGTTTTATCGGGGCTTCCCCACAGACCATTGACAACCGCGGCACCTGCCAGCCCGCGATCCGCGGCGGGCCCCGTGACCAGCATTGAACGGGCAGAGTGCATGGTCCATCGCACATACCGCGACACCTCCGGAACCTCAGCCCCTATAACATCGTCGGCAGACCTGATATCGACGGTCCTTCCCGTCACATACAGGAATTGAGGCTGTGTCGCACGATGCTTGACCACCAGCACATCAAACCCGGCGAATTTCATATCCGGTCCGGCTCTGTGCATCATCGGAACATGACTGATTGCACCCGTCACCGGCGACCGGAATGTGATCACCAGGAGACACGCAGCAGGAGCATAACTCCCGGTCAGGGGCCCCACGCCAAGGACAAGGGGATCATCATCCCGGTAATGTTCATACAGTGCCTGCGTGACAGCCACCCCACCGATTTTTTCGGACAGGATCGTGCCCTCGAGCGGCAACATCTCAAAGGAAGATTCCGCGAGATCCACAACTCCGATTGTCATATTATAAAAGTGCTCGAAAATATTCATACCCTTGTCTCTCCAGGAATCCCGGGCACGCCTTTCTGCCACCGAAATCTGATCTTTGCCGCACCGTATGGACACCTGTCAACGCATCGCATGCACATGATACATTCCGTCATCGGAATTTTCGGCGATACCCCTTCTCGCAAAAGGCCCCTGTCGATAATTCCGACGGGACACACGTCTGCACACTGCTGACACGAAAACTTCTTACACCGGTTGGCACCGATCACGATTTTGATCAACCCCAGGTTCGCCATGAGTCCCAGCACCGCGCCAACAGGGCAAAAATATCGGCACCATGCCCTTCGCTGGGCAATCTCCAGACTTGCCAGCGTCGGTACAATCGCCAGTTCAGCACCCCGGAAGACTCCCTGCACACCGTATGAGCGACAGAGACTTCCGATGGGACAGATCGTACAGAACGCCTGAAACCCGAGGGCGGCACTGCCCCCCACGGCACCTGCCAGCACACCGTACTTGATCATACGGCTCTTGAGAAACGACGGCCACCCGATTTTTTTCGGAATGATGCCGCCCACCAGATCCAGGATAAAACCGAACGGGCAGACCCACCCACAGAAGACTCTCCCCGCGAGGACGGTGAGAATCAGCAGTGCCAAGGCCGACGAGGCACCCACGAGAACGATCGTCCTGGATGATGCAATGTTCTGCAGAAGTCCCGTGGGGCACGCCAGTGTCACGGCACCGACCTTGAAGTAACAGAACGTCCCCAAAAACACAATCACGAGCAACAGGAAAGAAATTGCCTGCACTGTCCAGCGCAGCCCCTTGATCCACCGAAAGGCCTTTCCCCTGGTGAAGGTAAGGGCATTTTCGGGGCAGTGCTGCACACACAGCGGCTCTCCTTCACACAGATCACATTTGTTGATGCCTCCGGTTTTCTCATCCCGAAGCGGCGCCGCTTCGGGACACGCCATCGTGCACAGACCACATTCAACGCAAAACAGCTTATTGATCCGGACGATGCCGTCTTCTCCCTTTTCAATCGCCCGCGTGGGACAGGCTTCCAGGCACAGGGGATGGCGACAGTGCTGGCAGAGGATGGCAAAGTTTTTCCCTTCCCTGTCATCCTGCAGTACCTTGACGCTTGCCGACAACGGCGCGATCTTCGATACGTTGCGTTCGGAGCAGACCATTTCACAGGTACCACACCCCGTACATTTCTGCGGATCAAAAAGGATGCAGGGATGCCGGGGCGGCATGAAATATTCGGAAAAGCTTTTCTTTTCCTCGGCCCGCGGCCGCAGTTCATCCAATGTTATTACCGTGGTTTGTTCTCTCGCTGGTTCAGACATTGTTGTGTGCTTTCTTACTCCGTTGAACCTCGTATGATACGTGGTCATATATCGAGGGGCCCGCTTCGATCGCGGAACACATGTGACGACACATCAGGTTTCGCTTCATCGTCACGCGTTCCGCACAAGATATAATTCTCTCCGGCATGACGGGCACAGCTCCAGGATCTTAAACACATTTGACGGCTCATTGTGCAACCGCGCAAACACGAACTCTTCGACAGGCACGGCAATAAACGGTTTCCGGCAACAGGCACAGTATTTTGCCTCGGCCATCGCATCGCCTGCCGTGGCCATTTCCCTGAGACCGCGAATCAGATCCCGGCAACTTACGCCCTGGGGGCACACGTCGGTCCCTGCATTACATTCCGTACAGTACCATATATTCCGGTCATGGATGAGATCCTCACCGGCAAGGGCTTTCTTGATAATGCCCCGGGGAGACATGGCAATGGAAAAATTCACATACATGTCGGCCATGGGACAGACGGCCACACATCTGCCACACTCCACACAACCATAGATACCGGCATGCTGCTTTATTTCGAGTAGTGCATCTTCTTTCATTTTCTCACGATTCTTTCGTTACCTGTGCCGCACAGACCTTGAATTCCGGCGTCTTGGCCTGCGGATCGAGCACCGGATTGGTCAACATGTTTGCCCGGGCCTCCTTGAAGTGAAACGGCACGAAGAGCGACCCCTTCGAAATCGTGTCCGTCACTCGCGCGACCACTACAATCGTGCCGCGACGGGTTGTAATACGAATCGAATCTCCCTCCCCGACATTAAGACGCGCCGCATCCTCGTAATTGATTTCCGCATAGGCTTTGGGCGTTTCGCGATGGAGAAACGATGACCGGCGGGTCATGGTACCCGTATGGAAGTGGGCAAACATCCTTCCCGTACTCAGATAAAACGGATAGTCGTCATCGGGCAGCTCTCTCGGCGGGGTATGCTCCGGGATGACGAGCTGCCCCTTGCCCCTTGTAAAGCGCCCCTTGTGGAGATAGGGTGTCCCCGGATGTTCGTCATGCGGACATGGCCATTGCAGGCCGATGTGCTCCAGCCGGTCGTACCGGATACCTCCATAGGCCGGCGTCAGCGCTGCAATTTCTTCCATCACATCTTCGGGAGTTCCGTACGAAAAATCGAGCCCCAGCGCCCGACCGAGCAGACACAACACGGTCAAATCGTCTTTGGCCTGTCCCGGCGGTTCAACGGCCTTACGCACAAGCTGAAAACGCCGCTCCGTGTTGGTAAATGTCCCCGTCTTTTCGGCGAAACATGCCCCCGGGAGAATCAGGTCCGCAAATTTCGCCGTCTCCGTCAGAAAAATATCCTGCACAACCAGGAAATCCAGGGATTTGAGTGCTGCTATGACATGGGTGACATCGGGATCGCTTAGAGCCGGGTTTTCGGCCATGATATAGAGGGCCCGGATCTCCTTGCCCGCCATGCGGGTCATTTCCGTCACGCCCAGCCCCGGCATCGCGGACAGCTCGCATCCCCAGGCCTTTTCGAATTTTTGCTGTGCCTCCGGATCTGCCACATTCTGGTATCCGGAATACACATTGGGCAGGGCGCCCATATCGCAGGCTCCCTGGACATTATTCTGTCCCCGGAGCGGATACACTCCCGAATGTTCCGTACCGACATGGCCGCACAGCATGGCCAGGTCACACAGAGAAATCACATTTGCCGATCCGCATGCATGCTGGGTGATGCCCATGCAGTAGACGATGGCAGACTCATTGGCGGTAGCATAGATTTCGGCAACCCGTGTGATGGTGTCCATGGCGATGCCGCACTCGGCGGAAGCTCTTGCCAGGGGCCATTCCGCGAGAAATGCCTTGAACGCATCGAACCCGTCCACACGGGTGTCGACAAATTCCTTATCGTACAGGTTCCGGTCGATAATGTGCCGCATCATGCCAGCGACCAGCGGTATATCGGTCCCCGGCTGGATGGCAAGGTGGATATCGGCATTTTCGGCAACCGCCGTGCGCCGGGGATCGACAACGATAATCGTCGCCCCCTTATCGACCGCCTTGTAAATCTCTCCCATGATAATGGGATGGCTCTCCGCCGCGTTGGATCCGATGATGAATATGCAGTCCGACCCGGCGAGGTCGGCTATGGAGTTCGTCATGGCGCCGCTTCCAAGGGTTTGAACCAAACCCACTGTGGTCGGGGCGTGTCAGAGCCGGGCACAGTGGTCGACGTTGTTCGTTTTGAAGCCCGCCCTGATGAGTTTTTGAAACAGATAATTCTCTTCGTTGGTGCATTTGGCGGATGAGAAGCCGCCGATGGCGTCACCGCCGTATTTTGCGGCAACTTCCTGCAGTTTCTCGGCAGCAAATGTAATGGCCTCATCCCATGATATTTCCTGAAATCCATCCCCTTTACGGACCAGTGGTGTTGTCAACCTGTCAGGGTGATGCACGAACTCGTGAGCCGACCAACCCTTGACACACAGATGTCCCTTGCCGACGGGATGGTTCCTGTCCGGATAGGTCGCGACAACCGTGCCGTCAGTCACTTTTAAGAGCAGTCCGCACCCAGTTCCGCAGTATGGACAGATTGTTCTGATTAGCTCATGCTCCATGATTTTCCCTCAGTGAATTGACCCAGGCAGGCACATCGCGATCTGTTTCCGGCTCGTCAAAAAAGTCGGCAAGCACCGGTGATTTTTTCGCCGGGTCTATCCCCGCCTCATACATATATTTGTCCTGCAGTGCTTTTCGCATGGATAACTGCAGCGACAGCAGGGGAATACCCACCGGGCACGCCTCCTGGCAGGCACCACAGGCAACACAGGTATCGGACAGGTGAAAGGCCCGGATCAGATGAAATGCCAGCATTTCGGCCGGGATACTGCCCGTTTTAACCCAGACCGGGTCCTCAAGTTTACATGGTTCACATATACAGATGGGACACGAATTTCTGCACCCGTAACATTTGATACACCGCTTCAGGACCTTTGCCCAGCGCGCCATCCGCACGGCATCGTCACCCTGCAGGAGACTGCGTACGGTCTCGTCTTCGAACGGATTGACCCCGGCACTCGCCTCGCCCACATCGAGGTGCGAGGGATACGGCCTTTCACAGAGACACGCCGATGCCTGTGCGGTACTGCAGGCGATCCCGATCGTCAGAATCTTTTCCCGTGCGATCTGATTGCGCTTGATCAGTTCGTAAATCGCCCGTTCGTCGCACCCTCTGCAGACGACAGCCAGGGTATAGCCCTCCGGAACGGAACGCAGGATTCTCATCGCCATCTTGGCCAGCGGCCACTTCGGTTCCAGCACTAAATACTCCAGTTCTGCGGGTTCGCTGAATATACGGGGCTGAATGATGTTAAACTCCCCCTGCGCGAGCCCGAGTATACCGTTGGCCTGCTTTTCTTCCAGTATCCGACGTGCCAGATTTCTTGTTTGTTCGAGCATAGTCTATGACCTGCTTAAATGTTTCATGGTAAGCGTCGAAACCCACGGCTCAAGCGGCGGCAGTGCCGCGACCGTGTCGAAATAATCCCTGATCACTTCTGCGAACTGGTGGTCTTCGTGCGCGGTTCCGAAACTGATCAACAGTCGATCCCTCCCGACACCAGTGGCATCGAGCAGTTCCTTGAGAAGTTCCAGTCGTTTTATGGCGGCATGGTTGGCATCGTTAAACCGGCAGCCTCCCACGTGACAACCCATGACGATCGTACCGTCAATACCGCTGGCAAGTGCTCGTATAATGGCGTCGGGTTCGACGTACGCAGCACATTCCACCGGAATAATCCGGAAATTCGATGGAAGAGCAATGCGGTTCTTCCCGGCACCGTCCGCCCCGATAAGCCCGCACCATCTGCAGGCAAAGACCAGTATTCTGGGTTGTCGCGTTGTTTCGGTTTCCATTATTTTTTGTTTTCCATTTCGCACGTAATTATCAAAACGCCCTTCTGATCATCTCTCCCACAGACAGGTAGTTGTGTTCCGGCATTTGCATGGTACCGTTCGGACACACCGACACACAGTTGCCGCATGCCTTGCACCGCATTTTGTTCACCCGGCTGACATGCGAATATTTGCCCTCAACCTTCTGCAGGCGTATCGCATCGAAGGGACAGACGGCCATACAGTTGCCGCAGCCCGAACACGTCTCGACATTAACACGGGCATGTCCGAACTTCCGGCCCGGCACTCGGCTGAAATCCGACGCAGCCGCCTGGCTGCGTGCCAGAAGTGCCGCCGCTTTCATGGCCGCTGCCTCGCCCTGGGTAATAGCCACATCCGACGACACGGGCCACCGGGCGGAACCGCAGATAAATACTCCGTCCATCCTCGTCTCCACGGGATGCATGGGATAAATCTCTCTGAAAAATCCGTAGCGATCGAGTTGCAGACCGAGCAGTTCGGCAATCCGACGATTATCGTCATTCGGAATCAATGGCGTACTGAGCACAGCGAGATCAGCGTCAATCGTCCTGGTGCTGCCTGTAACGGCATCATAGACCGACACTGCTTCGATCCGGTCCGTTCCGATGATTTCCGGTGGCCGGTCTTTCTCGCACCGAATGAATCGGACTCCCTGCGCCATTACATGCCGATAATATCCCTCAAGGACACTGCCCGGCATCATTATGTCCCGATGGATCACGAAAACGTTCGCGACCGGATTTTCTGCCTTCAGCCTCGCGGCATTTTTTATGCTGGCGGGACAACATATTGTCGAGCAGTAGGGGCGGTCCTGACAGCGTGCCCCGACACACTGAATAAATACGGCGTTCTTTGTTGCGACAGCACCTTTTCTGAATCGTGTCTCCAGTTCCATCTGGGATATTACATTGGCGACCTCGCCGTAACGAAACAATCCGTCCGGCAGCAACACCTTCGCACCGCTGGCAATGATCACCGCACCCGGTGACAGATTGTGTTCGTCATCACCGGAAGAAAGGCGTATCTTGTAATTGCCGGTATACCCCCTGATGGATTGCAGCTTTGCCCGCGGATACACGGTAATGAGGGGGTTACGTTCGAGCTCATCAAGATACGGCTCAAGGCGGCTCGATGCGGCACTATCTTTGGGATATAATCGCGAAACAAGCCGCAACATGCCACCCGGATGCGGCGCCCGCTCAATTACATGAACCGTGATGCCGGATCGTGCCAGGGATGTCGCTGCGGCCAGACCGGCAGGTCCCGCACCGATCACCATTACCTCATTATTGATTTTGACGGAGACATCGTCGGATGTCTGAACGTTTTCAAGGTGCGCCAGACCCATATCGATGAGACGTTCCGCCTTGCCGGTGGCACCGTCAGGGTCGCCCGCGTGGATCCAGGCACAGCCCTCCCGAATATCGACCAGGTGGATATCGGTGCGGCGAACGCCCCGGTGCACGAGTCCCCGGACGATGCGGTCACCGCGCGCAAGGGAGGAACAGGCCGCGATAAGAACCTTTTGCGTAACACCTTCACGTATCTGATGCGCCATCGTTTCCAAATCCCTGTTCAGGCAGAGAGAATCGACGATCTCGGCAGACGATACGGACGGATTATCACCCAGACCGGCCCGGACGATTTCCAAATCGACTGTAGCAGCTATTTCACCGAAACATTTACAGAGATAAACTGTTATATCAGCCATGTCCTCTTACTTTTGAAGTTCTTCCTTGATTGTCACTTTCATGGCGGCAGATGATGCTTGAATCACGGATTCGGCAATATCTGCTGGCTCCAGATTAAAACCGCATGCGTAACGCGGGATTTCATCCTGCATCGTATCGACAAACCCCTCACCGTTCAGTGGTGGGATATGCTGGCTATCCGCCGCCTTTCGGGCCGGGGATGTTTGAAGATTTCCGTTCAGCACCACCATGTCGAACTTTGCGATTTCCCGGGTCTGGGTCAGCGTATTTTCGTATTTGATGGCAATCGCATCCCCCGTAGGCAATGGATGAATGAGCCCCGGTCGCCCCCGTATGAATGTTATTGCGCTCTCGTGCAACTCTCGCAGAGAGTATTCATTATACCCCCTGCCGACCGTTCTGAGGTCGGTATATAGGATGGTGCAATCGATTAACGGATTCCTTCGCTTCACCCACTGCGCCTGTTTGAGCGCATGCATGCAACACACTGCCGAACAGTAGGGCAGCATCCGCTGATCCCTGGCTCCCACGCACTGAATGAACGCGATATTCTTCGGCACCGCGCCGTTCACTTTACGGGTAATCGTGCCTTTATTCACCCCCGCCTCAGCGATCCATTCTTCGAATTCCAGTGATGTCATGACATCCGGGTGAGTCCCCATGCCGAATTCCGGCAATGTAGACAGATCGGCTTCCTTGAAGCCTGTTGCCCAGATCACCTCGTCGACAGCGAGGAACAGTTCCACTTCCGTTCGGTTCAGATTGATTGCCTCCGTCGGGCATACATCCACGCAATCACCACACTCTGCACACAATTGCCTATCGATAAAGTATGCCGGCGGATAGGCATGCGCCCAGAGAGGCCTCACGGCTCCCTTCGTACAGGTGTCCACACAGCGTCCGCAGAAAATACATAGGCTTTCATCGATGGCGGGCGGGTCACACACAATTACCACGTTATATCCATCTGCATCTTGTGTGATATCCGTGACCTTCGACGTAGTATGAACAATCACACGGTGATGTTCCTGTACCTTTTTGATGTCTGTCCACAGGGGGCAGAATGCGCAGTGATCGGTCGGATAGATCTTATCAAGCTTCGCAACCTGACCGCCAAGAAGAGGGGCACTGTCTACGAGATGGACGGTCCGTCCCATCTCAGCCAGATCGAAAGCCGCAATAATCCCCGCCACCCCGCCACCAACAACCAGCACCGGATTCTTTTCGTTGTTTTGGACCATCATTTCTTTATTCCGTAATGTTTGGCTAATTTTTCTATTCGCTGGACGAACCATGTTTTGAAATCGGGTGGCGGAAACTCGTACGGCTCCACGCGGTCTTCGAGCCGTAACGCCAGGCGCTTCTCGGGCGCATCATAGCGTTTCAACTTATCATACATTACCACAATTGATTTCGGGGTCGTGGGACAGCGCCGCTCACAGGCACCGCATCCGGTGCATTTCTCCTCAATGACAACTGGATATTTGCGTTTCTCGAGCTTAATAGCATTATATTTGCATGCCTTATAGCAGTTTTTGCAACGGCGTTTGTTCGTCCAGGTGAGACAGATATCGCGGTTTATGACGGCATTGCCGATATCGATTTCATCCTTCGGGATTTTCTGGATCGCCCCGGTCGGGCATATGCGCATGCATTCCTGGCAGAAAATACATTTCTTGACATCGAGCACCGGTGTCCCGAGATTGCTGATGCCGTCAATAATACTGGCCGGCCCCAGCGCATCGGCAGGACACACATCAATGCACTGATAGCATCGCGTGCAAAATTTGAGAAAATCATCTTCAATGAGTGCCCCGGGAGGCCGTGGTAACGCCTTTGCACCCGAGACTTTAAATAGTGTAAATAAGATACCCGAGACGGCCCCGCTGATCACTACATGCAGCGCGTCTCTGCGCGTAATGCCCATATATCTGTTACTCCCGCACGTCACATATTGGTTGCAACACTGCAATTCCTTTACGGCATTCAGGATAAATCACGACGTCCGTTTTTACAATCGGGGTTTTCCTCATTTTACCCCGCTGAATTCGTACCCATCGCTCAGGAGTTTACTGACAGGCATCGGGAAATTGCCGATGCACACTTACTCCTTACCGTATTGACCCACACGTTGCTGTCACGACGACACTAAGGCGATTTTTTTGCTGAACATCTGTCAGGATACAGAGAGCGATTCGGGGCAGGGTGTACACCCTGCCCCGAATTTATTGAGGGTTACAGTTTTTTCCTGGCTGCGTTAACATCATCGATGAGATCTTCGAGACCCATGGCCTTCAGGGTTTTGTCCGTCGGAATACCCTTGTCGTCCCAGCCGAAGTATGAATACATGGCATCATGCATCTTCTTCGTATCGTCGGCGGTAAAGACGGCACCCTTCTTCGGCCCTGCCGGAAGCTTCTCCGACGTCAGGCGTTTCGGCAACACATCGTCTTTGACGCTGATCCCCTCACGCACCTGGAAGCAGCGTTCCATCGTGATGATGCGCTTGGCCGTCGTCCAGTACTCATCATCCGTCATGTTCCAGCCGCACAGCGGGTTGAGCATGGCCGTAAAGACACCCGGGGTCTCCTTGCCCCACGGATAACCGCCCACGAAGGAGCACATGACCATGGAATTGATCATGGCCCACCGGGCAATCGTCGCCGGCTTCGTTCCTTCATGATGGTCACCGCCGCAGGTACCCATGGCGTAACTGTAAGCTCGAGCCTTGTCGCCCCGCGGGTCGTGGGCCGCAATCTCCTTGCCCTTGACATGCACCGCCCAGGCATCGGACCCTTTGCCGATCTCCTCGGCCATCTTCGCTACACCTTTGGCCAGCAGCTTACCCGCCTTGCCTTTGCCCATAGCGACTGCGTGGATCAGTTCAAGATAGGAATCGGCCTCTCCCCACTGCGGATTGATCCCGTCGAGATCGGCAGGTTTCAACACACCTTTCTCCACGCATTCCGTCGTGAAGCCCAGTACACCACCCAGTGAAATCGCATCCAGGCCGTAGGCATCGGCCGCCTCGATGAGGGCCATCATGCCGCCGAAATCGCTCATGCCGAGGTTGCTTCCCAAAAGACCGCCTGTCTCATACTCGGGCCCTTCCGCGATCAGGCCCTTATATTTGCCGTCACGCAGTACGCCCAGCTTCATGCAATGGACGGGACAATGGTTGCACGCCGTATGCTTCTGCCAGAACCTCCGGTTGGCCTCTTCACCGCCGATGTATTCGATATCCGGATACCATGTGGTCTGGAAATTCTTGGTGATGAGCGAACCGGAAACCCAGTGTTTCAATTCCAAGAGACCCGCCGTGCCCCAGCGCTTGATGCCTTGCCAGGCTTCTTTGTCCACCGCCAGTTGCTTCGCAGCCACTGCGGCAGGATAGAACGCCTTGTTGTTGGCCACCGGGACCGCCTTCGACCCGCGGACAGCGATGCCCTTCAGCTTTTTGTTACCCATCACGGCGCCGGTACCCGTCCGGGCCGCCGCCCTGAAACGCTCGATTGTCGCACAGGCATAGGGAACCCCATTCTCGCCGCCCGGTCCGATAACAATGGTCCGGGCATAGGGATCGCCGACTTCCTCGCACATCATCGTATCTGAAACATCGGTTGTCTTGCCCCAGATATTCTTGGCATCTCGGAACTGGACCTTATCGTCCTTGACGTACAGGTAGACCGGTTTCGCCGAGCGGCCCCTGATCAAAATGCCGTCCCAGCCAGCCCATTTGATCTCGTTGCCGATGTGGGCACCAACCTCTGCGTGGCTTAAAAGCCCGGTGTAGGGACTCATATTGACGACGCTCGTGCGTGTCGAGACACAATAGGTGCCGTTGAGGGGACCGACGCCCACAAAAATCATGGCATCCTCTGCCAGGGGGTCTTTCCCTGCCTTGTACTCGGATGTCAGGAGATACGCGCCCATACCGGCGCCGCCGATATATTTCCGGCATAGCTCGTCGGAAATCGTGCGCACCTTTGCCGTCTGTTTTGACAAATCAATCTCCAGTATCTTGCCGAAATATCCTCCCTTTGGTGCTGCCATCGTCCTCACCTCCTTTCCCCGGTTTCATTGGGATAGAACAGGAGGGCTAACAGGTCCTCCCCGGCTTCTTCGGGAGTAACATTCCGGTAGGCCTGGTTCACGCCGAATCCCAGTTTGTTGGCCATCAGGCACGGTCCCTGAGGATTGCCCGACTGCGCGTAGCATGCCTTGACGCACTCGGGGTCGCCGCCGCACAGGTCGCACATGAGGGGCTGACCCGTATCGGGATTGACTCTGATAAACTGCGCCGGGCAGGCTTCCTGGCACTTGAGGCACTTGGCACCGAGACAAATCTTCTCATCCAGAATAATCCCATGGGTCTTGGGATCCTGTTGAATTGCCTTCGGATCCGTCGGACAGGACTCAATGCACGGCGCATCGTCGCAATGCCAGCAGATTACCGGCACGTCGACCACACTTTTGTACTTCATCACGTGCACTTTGGAAACCGACGGCCTGACGACGCCCGTGTGGTAGACCGAACAGGCATACTCGCAGGCACGGCAGCCGGTACAGTTCTGCCGTTCGGCAAAAAGATATCTGAATTTCGGTTCGCGTGCCGCCTTCTGGGCCTCTGCGGCCTTTGGCTTGACAGCTCCTGATGTGGCAAGAGCAACAGCTCCTCCTGCCGCGACCGTCGCCGCTCCTTTAAGAAACCCGCGACGTGTCGTCCCTTTCTGAAGAGCATCAGGATATTTCTTCTCTTTTCTTTCCATGGTTTAACCTCCATCCTGATAACTACAGTCTTCGCTAAATTGGAATCATAATATTCATATAATTGAACAATATCTGAATATATCCACCCCCTTTCTTATAGGTATTCAGTCAGTATTCGTTCATTACAAATATTACTTATTACAACTCATTTTCGAATATTCTTGTACGAGAACCAGATTCTAAGGCATGAGTAAAGATAAGTTACTTTCGGACAAGTTTCTGCAAGCGCTGAATAGCACATCGAATTCTTCACAATACAAATTCGGTGCACCCTGGGTGAAAACATGTAAAGGACAAAGATCCGGTATCATGCGGCACGTTGTTTTGTTGCCAATCTACATCACAACTTAAAGAATTTTCTCATAAAAATAGTGCAAATGCAAGCTTCAAAGTACATATTGAATTTATTATCCATATTTCGGACACAATCATCAAAAGCCTTGAATACAGCTGTTAAATGGTATATCATTTTAATAACTTAAAATGATTATAGGGCACCTGCTTCAAGGAAATGATATGAAATGGTTAAATTTTGTCACTGCCCTCCTAGCAGATGAAAAAACAAAACAGACACTGTGGTGCGACGACGCAGCCCCCCGGGGCCTTCGAGGGCTCCTGCAGGTAATCCGGGAGCATTTCCGGCATCTTACCTTATATAATCCCCTTGCACTCATGGCGGGGGTCGTCTTTGCAGTCAGTCTGTTTTATCCATGGTGGATTGCAAAGGTTTACGATAATTATTATACCATCAGCGCGTATGCGTTTATTCTCCGTCACGATCTGCCCCCGGAAGGGCTGGACTACGTGATCGAGACCCCCGTTGTTGCCGTGGCATGTCTGCTGTTCCTGCTTGCCGGATACCTCTTCCTTACATTCTGGGGAAGCACCCTGGAGGGAAAGAAAGGCAGATTATTCCTCATCTTCACCGGCCTGTGCATGCTTCTCTACACAGCGGGCTTCCTGGGAGCACTTCTGTTCGCCCTGCATCGAGTTGGACTGCCCCTTACCGGCACGTCTTCCATTATCTATACTGTAGAAGTCGATATTATCATGTCCTTCAGCCCGGCATACTTGGTCGCAATCGGTGCGGGCATAGTCTGCACAGTGTCCGCGTTACTCCATAACCTTTGTCACATAAGGTTAACGGGCTCGTGACAACCCGATTTCAAAGCGATACTGGAGGAAACCTCACGCGCGCGATATACCCTTTCACGGGAATAAGACGCTATGTAGAAAGCGCAGTAACGCTGAGATTGGAATGCTGATAAAATCACCAGGACACCATTCATCAATAATCGGATGATGATGCACTACAAAGAGTTTTTTCAGAGGAATTACGGAATATTTTCCGAAGCCGAACAGGAAAGCATACGGAATGCGCGGATCCTCATCATCGGGTGCGGCGGCATCGGAGGTACCGTGGCCGTTATGCTGGCACGGGCCGGTGTCAGCGGGTTCGTACTGGTAGACTTCGATGTCTACAATGCCTCGAACATGAACCGCCAGATCGGTTGCTTCACCGATACAATCGGAAAGGCCAAAACCCGGGTCATACATGACACTATTTTGAGGATCAACCCGGACGCCTGCGTCGAAACTTATAACAGGCTGCTTTCGCATGTGGAGCTTGCGGACCTCATGCGGGATGCGGACATTGTGTTCCCCGCGGCCGATGACTTTGCCTTTAGCATCTTTGTATTCAGGGAGGCACGGGCCCAGGGGAAACCTGCGCTGCTTGTCGTTCCCTCGGGCACATGGGCCAATGTGAGTATCATCACACCCGACAGCCCTCCTCCTGAAGATATAGAAGGGGTCCCAACGCTTGCCACGTATGAAGAGCTGAGAGACACCCTTGAGATACGGAAATATAAATTCGGTACCTATTTTTATGTTCCAATCGCCGACTGGCGCATTGACCATTACCGCTCCTTCATAGAGGACGGCTCCCCACCTGCCCAGATATGCCCGACTGTATGGATATGCTCCGCATTGGGGGCGTTCGAAATACTGAAATGTCTGACCGGAAAATGGAAGCCCATTGCGTCTCCGCGATACTGGAACATAACCCGCGGCAGGATCAGGGTCAATCGCATAAACGGACCGAATCTGCAGACACTCCTGGTCTGGCAGCGAAAGATCATGTGGCGGCTGTTTCAGACCCGGTGCGGCCCGTTCCTGGAAACCCTGCAGTCTATATGGTGGACCATCTATTACACCTGGATGAAACAGCGGGAAGAGGGCCGTTAGGCATGCCACCCTCACGCATTACAGACACATGCAGAGAAAGATATGGAGTTTGACTACAAGGACTTATTCGGCCGCAACTACGGCATCTTAAACGAAAAAGAGCAACAACGCATCAGTGAAACGAAGATTGTAATTATAGGAGACACCGGGACCGGGGAGGTACTTGCCACGCTGCTGGCACGTTGCGGTTTCACGAGATTCACCATCGCCGGGAACGGGATCTACCGTCCCTCCGACATGAACCGTCAGATAGGCTGCTTCAGCGACACTGTCGGCAAAAACAAGGTCGACATCATTGCCAAGCTCCTTCTCTCCATCAATCCCGCAATCAGGATCACCACCCTCCATCATCTTCCATCAGAAGCTGAGATGGACCAACTGATTGCCATGAACGACATCGCCGTCCCGGCAGTCGATGACCTGTCTTACAGTCTCTTGCTTTTCCGGGTGGCCCGGAAACACTGTATCCCGGCGATTCTGTGCGTCCCGGCAGGCACAATGGGCTGGGTAAGCGTGTTCACGAAGGACAGCCCCACACCGGAAGATGTCTTCGGAATACCGAAGCTTGATTATCCGAGTCTGGTCAATGTCATGCGCACCCGTGAATTTCGCTGCGCACAATATCCGTATGTGACGTCCGGCAACTGGCGGGTGCAGTGGTTTTTCGATTACTTTACGGGGAAACGTCCCCTTGCCCTCCTCTGCCCCGTCGAGTGGCTTGCTGCCAGCCTCGCAGCCCTTGAAACGGTAAAAACGGCCACGGGCAGGTGGTCTCCCATGACGGCACCTCGCTGCTGGTATCTTTCAAAAGGAAATGTCAGGGCATCGCGATTCAGCACTTTCGTGCGTCTTCATCGCAAGCTTGGATGGGCATTGTTCGGTTCCGACAACGGGACCCGCATGCACAGACTGACACACTTTATCTGGAACAAATTCTTCAAATATCTGCGCAGGCAGGAAAAAAACCGGTCACGGGTGCCGCAGTAACCCGCCGCACTGAAATGTTGGAGGGGCCGCAGTTATTCACCTGGATCTCGACACGGCTATCAGAGACAACTGTGCAGTCCCGAAAGGATGCCATTCACCCCGAGATAGGTAAAAATAACGGCCAGGAATCCCAGAACAGCAATTACCGCCATCCCCCTCACGAGCCGTGTGTGCAGAAAGGCCCCGTAAATCAGCCAAGGAATGAGCGATCAGGTTTCCTTCGGATCCCCGCCCCAGTATCGTCCCCGGGCGGCACCGGTAATGATCGTGATAAATCCGGGCAGACACGGTACACACCCGGTCATCGATTGTAAGGCTTTCCGTGAATACGGCGCGCCGGATGCGGGGCAACTGCCGGTTCTTGCATACGGCAGAGAATAGGCGCTTCACAAAGCCGTCAAAATTATGTATGCATACTTTATTCTTGATAGCATGGGTAGTTTTAGTATATTTTTCTCGACCGACGCTATTGTCGCTTTTCGCGAAAAAAGCTCAACGTCGCAAGAAACGCACAGGCCGCCATCCCATCCGCAGCGCGGTGATGACGGAATGCCGTCAGGCCCTGCGTCAACAAAACATTTTTATTACATTGAGAGTATACAATTGTGAACACAAAACACCGCAACGCACACATTCTTTTCATTGCGCTGTCTGTCGCAGGCATGATGCTCGTCCTCGTCGAAACCGGCCTCTATCTAACAGACTCCAGCCTGTGTACCAGTGAAGGCTGCCGTATCGCGGCGGACCACGCGCGATTCGGGACCATTTCAATCCTGCTACTGGGCCTTGCCCTCTTTACTGCGCTGACACTGCTGGCATTTGTCAAAACTACGAACCAGCGAAAACACTGCGAAGGCGCTATTTCAACCATTCTGATTGCGGCATTTGCGGCAGAAGGCTTCCTTGTCGGGTATCAGATATTCAGGTTGCATATACCGTGTGCATTCTGCCTGACCGTCTGTGCCGTCGTTATCATCCTCGGTGTCGTCTGGACGGTTGCAGGACATAAAGAAATTTTCTCGGCGTTTGTCTGTTTTTTTGCCATCATTTCTCTTTTCTATCTCATAACACCGGCTACAACAGCTTCGAGTGCCGGGAAGTCGCTCTGTATTACTACCGACGAAGAGCTGATTCTCTTCCATGACAAAGACTGCCCCTCGTGCCAATACATAGAAGATATCTGCACGGAGTGTAATATAAAAGTTGTCACGGTCGACGTACAGAATTATCTTGATTTTTTAAACTGCTTGCACATAAGTCAACTGCCGGTGCTCCTTGTCAACGAGGATGATAAAAAAGTGATACTGACAGGCACAACGAATATTGAAGACTACCTCATGACTGTGCTGGAAGGGGAGCAGTGAGATAAGACATCGTAGCATATCGTTATGACGCCGGCCTATGTGATTATTATTCAATGGACCATCCCGGGGCTTTATGACCACGCACAATGAGTTTCGTCAAAGATGTTAGATGGAGGATCAAACGCAATGTTGTATCCAGGAGATATATCGCAACGACTTTATGACTGCCTGTCACCGGGCGCACAGGGTCGGCAGGTTGAAGAGGTCAGGGTCGGGCTCGGCTATGTTGGAGTCAGACTTGAGGCTGCAAGGATGGGCCTTGCAGCCGTTTTGCGACACGAACTTGGCACTGGGTGTACAACCCTGGACAAAGCCGGCACGTTGTCGAACCTGACGGCGTCGAGACTTTTGGAATACCTGGTAAAAGGAGAACATCCCCTCGACAGGGCCCTCGGCCTTGCCACGGCGAATGCCCTCATGCGGCCGACAGATTTAGTGAATGAAGATGATACACTGAAAATCCTGTCACTTTCGTCCCTCGACAGAGTTGCCATGGTGGGACTGTTTGCCCCACTCGTGCAACGCATTGAACGGACGGGAGCCCACCTGGCGGTCATTGAAAGGAATCCGCACAGGGCCAGCATTCCGAATGACAGGGAAAAAGCGCGAATACTCGGTGATTGCACCGTTGCAATCATCACGGCGACAACCATCCTCACTGACACCCTTGAAGAAACCCTGCAGGCCCTGGGACAACCACGGCAGGTCGTGCTTCTCGGCCCATCTACACCACTGTGCGGCGAGGTGTTTCAGGATACCCCGATCAGCCTTCTGGGCGGTTCTGTCGTACTTGACATTCCGAAAATCATGCAGATAATTACAGAAGGAGGCGGCACACCCGCCATGCGGCCGTACCTGAAGTTTGTCAATATGGTACTCAATAAAAAGAATATGACGTGAGGCACGACCATGATTCCCGTGATATCGATAATAGGAAAATCAAACACCGGCAAAACGACACTCATCGAAAAACTCATAGGCGAACTCAGCCGGCGGGGCTACCGGGTTGGAACAATAAAACACAATCGCCACGGGTTTAATATCGATCACGAAGGCAAGGACAGCTGGCGTCATAAGCAGGCGGGAGCGCGGCTGACGGTGATCGCCTCACCGACACAGGTCGCACTTATCGAAGACACCGAGAGAGACTACGAGATAGCCGAGCTTGTGGAAAAATATATTCACGATATCGATATTGTGCTCATGGAAGGCTTCAAGGGAAACCCGTATCCGAAGATAGAGGTATACCGTCATGAACTGAAGCGCGCCCTCCTCTCCGCAGACGATCGTGCCCTTCTTGCCCTGGCAACGGATACGCCACTTGATGTTGCCGTTCCCTGTTATGATATAAACGATGCGCACGGAATGGCAGACCTGATCGAAAATAAGTTTTTACTGCACACGAATGCGTCATGAGGCAGTCTTTCATCCCGGGTAAAATCCGGCAGCAACACTCATAGTATGCTAATGTAAGAGAAAAGACGGACAGCCTGCAGTGTATGGATGATTTACAATACTGGAAAATTATAAAGTGGATACTTATCGTGCTTCTGGCCGGATTTATAGGCCAATTCGGCAAGAGTTTCGCGAAGTATATCCTGGAAAAAACCCGCGCGAAAAGGGCCAGGGAAGAATCCCAGCCCGCCCCTGCGACGGCATCACCGGATGGTACTCCCCCAATGAACACTGATCACCGGGTCCCCATCGCCACACCGCCTCAAGGCAATGTCACTGCCCACTCTGAAGATGACCTGGATGCCGACCAGGCAAAGGACGAGGCCAAACAGAAAAAGAAAGAATTGAAGGCACTGGCCAAGCAAAAGAAAAAAGAGACCAAGTCGCTGAAAAAAGGTGAGGAATAGAGTATGAAACAGATACGCACCAATATTGCGGGCAAAGACCAGGACATTATACTCGATTCCATCACCGACGGTGTTTTCACTGTCGATCACGAATGGCGCATTACGTCCTTCAATAAAGCGGCCGAGAGGATTACCGGTGTCCCCCGCGACGAGGCTATCGGCCAGCGCTGCAAAGATGTACTGAAAGCAAACATCTGTGAACATGCCTGCGCCCTGGGGCACACGCTTGACACGGGAGAATCAATCGAAAACAAGACTATCTATATTGTAAATTCTGAGGGCGAACATGTTCCTATCAGTATCTCAACAGCCATTCTGCGGGACGAAACCGGCCACGTTATCGGGGGGGTAGAAACGTTCCGCGACATGAGCCTCGTCGAAAAACTCAGGAAAAAAATCGAAGAGCGCTATTCCTTTGAAGACATCATGTCCAAGAATCATCACATGCACCAGCTATTCCATATCCTGCCCGATATTGCAGACAGCACCAGCACCGTCCTCATCGAAGGTGAGAGCGGAACGGGGAAAGAACTCTTTGCCAGGGCCATACACAACCTGAGCCCCCGAAAAGAGCGCCCGTTTGTGGTGGTAAACTGCGGTGCCCTACCCGATACTCTCTTGGAATCCGAGTTGTTCGGTTACAAGGCGGGCGCATTCACCGATGCGAGAAAAGATAAACCGGGACGCTTCAAATTGGCCGACAGAGGAACAATATTTCTCGACGAGATCGGCGATATCTCGGCAGCCCTTCAGGTGCGCCTCCTGAGAGTTTTACAGGAAAAAACATTTGAACCCCTCGGTGCCGTCGAGAGTGTGAGAACCGACGTACGGGTTATTGCCGCCACGAATAAAAACTTGAATGAACTTGTCAAGCAGGGAACCTTCAGGGAAGACCTTTACTACCGCATTAATGTCATTCAGTTGCCACTGCCACCCCTGAGGGATCGCATGGAAGACATTCCGCTTCTCGTCGAGCACTTTATCAAGGAATACAACACGATCCAGAACAAGGAACTGGCGGGCATAACCGATGAAGCACTTGCCTGCCTCATGTCACACGACTGGCCGGGCAACATCAGGGAATTGAAAAACATTGTCGAACGCTCCTTTGTCTTGTGCAAATCGAAGATGATTGAAAGACATCACCTTCCGGAACCGGTCTGTACCGCACGCAACTCGGACTACTCCCCCCACGCTGATGGCGTGTCGTTTCAGGATATGGAGGCAATTTTCCTGACGAATGCCCTCAGGCGCAACAACTGGAATCGTCTGAAAACCGCCAGAGAACTCGGCATCCACAAAAGCACCCTTTTCCGGAAAATCAAGGCCCTCGGCATCGAAATTCCTCACAAGACCTGACATGCGTCAGATCCAGCACCGTGAAATGCTTTTGTAAGGGATCCCAGGCGTTATCTGAGATCTTTCAGGAGCTGCCACAGATCTTCAAAGGCCTTGTCCCGCTCTTCGGGTGAGCCGTAACTGATATAATGCTTTTTCGAGCTGCTCATCTGAATTCTGATATCAGGGGTTTTATATTCATCAAACGGTTCCAGTGATTCGATGGAATACAGGTCTATAATTTTGTCTTTTAATCTGTGAAATTTCGCCGGCATACTGTTACTCCTCATGTTACTTCCCGCGCATTAATCGTGTCCGATAGTATGAAATTCCGTTAATGACTTCAAGCGCTAAATTGAAGCAGGTATTCATTTCAATCCATCCCTGCGTCATGCTTCATCGCACAGCAGGCCAAACGAACCGGCCTAAAAGTCGCACATTTGCGCCCCTTGCATATACGGAAAGTCGCTTCTAAGCAACCAACTCGGCTCGCCGCCTTTTTCCATACCAGGCTATTTAATTGTAAACATTGTTTTTTTATATCATGTGGGTTGGTCAAACGCCGTGGCACACTATTTGTTAATGATTAGAGAAAGGATTGAAAACATGAAAATCGCCATACCTGTATGGAACCAGCAGATTTCCACGGTGTTTGATTTCAGCCGCCGGATCATGACCGCGCGTATCCGCTCAGGAAACGTCACCGATACGCAGTACCATGATGTATATGCCACCACCATGGTTGGACGCACGGCATGCCTTCGCGACCTGAACGTTGATGTACTTCTGTGCGGTGCCATTTCACTGCCCCTTGAGAGAATGATCATTGCCTCGGGAATCACCGTCATTCCCTTTTTAAAAGGCACGGTGCCCGAGATTCTCGACGCATACCTGTCGGGACACATTGTGGATTCACAATTTTCACTTCCGGGATGCCGTCGATCCAGGTGGCATGGTGGTACGAAGCGAGGGAGACGTCGGGGAATGTACGGTGGTTGGAATAATATCAAGAAAGGATAACAATAATGAAAATAGCAGTGACTGCACAGGGCACGAATCTTTTGAGCGAGGTGGACAGAAGTTTTGGTCGGGCCCGGTGGTTTGTCGTCATTGATGTCGATCAGGAAACACACGCAGCACATTCAAACAAGCAGAATCTGGATGCCGCGCAGGGAGCCGGCATCCAGGCAGCACGCAACGTAGTCGATCTTGGTGTCGAGGCCGTCCTGACAGGTAACGTGGGACCCAAAGCATTCAGAACACTTATGGCCGCCTCCATTAAAATTTTTGTATTCGACAAAAGCGTTACCACGGTGAGCGATGCCCTTTCCGAGTGGAAATCAAACCACCTGCAGGAGGTTAATGATGCCACAATCGAAAGCCACTGGATCTAAGGTAGGCTACGCACACTGAAATAGTAGCATATTTGCAACCATAAAGCGCATCACATAGTGCATATTCGAGACTCGCTTTTTTTCGCAGGCACTCACCGTCCTTTCAAATGGTTGTCATCATTGGATATTTTAGCTGTCAGCCCGTAGTGTTGGTGCTGGCATGTTTTTTGATACTACTTATAATAAAGACCCGCCGACATGAGTTCGGCCGGAAAATTCTGCCGGGAGGTAAAAAAATGCCACGAGGTGATGGAACGGGACCGCAGGGTTCAGGAATGCAGACCGGAAGAGGGTTAGGACCCTGTGGGACAAATAACAGCCAAGACATCGACCCCCGCATGACAACGGGTTTCTTTGATAGATTACGCAGAAGATTCGGATTCGGAAGAAACGTCCGTGGCGAAGGCCGTGGAATGGGTTCCGGACGTGGCCGCGGAATGGGCGGTCGGAACCGGAATCGATAACGTAATGTTACGCGGCAGCGATTGCCGAAGACATTTTGTAATAAACTAAAGTAAACATACACAAAACATTTAGGAGGTATGTATTATGCCAGGTGGAGATGGAACAGGCCCTGGGGGACTGGGACCAATGACAGGTAGAGCGGCCGGTTTTTGTGCCGGATACCCTGTTCCGGGATATGCAAGCCCGACATGGGGCAGAGGCTACGGAATGGGTTTCGGCAGAGGCCGCGGAATGGGTTTCGGTAGAGGCGGATGGGGTCGCCGTAACTGGTTTTATGCAACGGGCCTGCCCGGATGGCAGCGAGCCTCTTATGGATACCCTGCTTACGGTGGTGCAGGCATGACCGGCGCATATTATAACGCACCGTACCCCCCCCCGCCCGCAGGAGAATATTCAAGAGAAGATGAGCTCCGTGCATTGAGAGACCAGTCAGCCTACATGGAAGAATCTCTAAATGAGATCAAAAAACGTATGGCAGAACTTGAAACTCAAGCCGAATAAATGAAGACGAAAAAGAGCGCCAGGATAGTTGATACTTTACGGCGCTCTTTTCCCTTTCTTCACTCTCAAGACAATACATCCACGGCTGACGGCAAATATTTCAAACACCATGTGTGCACAATGTAGTAGTGCATTGGTGAAAATAACGTTACACGAGGTACAATATGATAGTAGCCATTACAGCACAAGGCCCCTCAATGGACGCCCCGATTGAAGCACGTTTCGGTCGTGCACCATATTATGTATTTGTAGACACAGAAACTATGAACTTTGATGCCATACAAAACCCAAACATGGCCGCCGGTGGCGGGGCAGGCATTCAATCGGCCCAACTTATGGCAGACCGCAACGTGAAGTATATCCTGACCGGCAACTGCGGTCCGAATGCATTTCGGGTATTCGGCGCCGCCGGAGTTCAGGTTATTGTAGGAGTCTCCGGACGTGTCGGTGATGCTGTATCCAGATTCAAGGCGGGTGAGTTCAACGTTGCATCGCAACCCAATGTGGAAAGCCACTTTGGCATGGGTGGCGGCACCGGCATGGGACGTGGCATGGGCGGCGGCATGGGCATGGGACGTGGCATGGGAATGAACCGTGGTGCCGCCATAATAGACACAGCCGACGCCACCCCTTCGAAGCCCGAAACACACAGTAATGATGAAACGGCAATGCTGAAAGAAAAGGCCCGCATACTTGAGGAGCAGCTCAAAGAACTACAGAAGAAAATTGATGAAGCAGATGAAAAGGAATAATGCCGTTCCCCGGTATCGGCAGAACCTATTCGCATAGAAAGGAGTATCATATCTTGAAAATTGCAATTGCCAGCGGTAAAGGGGGAACCGGCAAAACAACGATCGCGACAAACCTGGCACTGAGCCTGGTTAACACGGGCAAAGCAGTACAACTGCTCGATTGTGATGTGGAGGAACCTAATTGCCACATCTTTCTCAAACCTGTGATCGATTCTTCATACCCTGAAACGGTGCTGTTGCCCACAGTCGTCAAAGAAAAATGCACCGGTTGTAATGTCTGCGCAGATGTGTGTGAGTATAATGCCATCGTTGTCATCAAACAAGACGTGTTGGTGTTTCCGGAACTGTGCCATAGCTGCGGTGCCTGCGCGCTGTTCTGTCCGGAAGATGCCATTGTGGAGACCACACGTGAAGTCGGCAACATCGAAAAGGGAACCAGTAACGGCATTGGCTTCATTCAAGGTCTCCTCAACATAGGAGAACTGATGTCCCCCGCCGTGATCAAAGGCGTAAAGGAGGCCGTGCCGGAATCGGATATTGTCATTTATGATTCACCTCCGGGCACCTCATGCCCGGTCATCGAGGCCGTCAAGGATGCCGATTTCGTGCTCCTTGTCACAGAGCCCACCCCCTTTGGTCTGAACGATCTGGAACTTGCCGTCGGAATGGTACGGGAGTTGGGCCTGCCATTCGCGGTGGCCATCAACAGATGTGATGTCGGCACAAAAGACGTCAAAGAGTACTGCACGCGGGAAAACATCGAGGTTGTACTCGAGATACCGGATGATCGCCGGATCGCCGAGGCATATTCCAGAGGCGATATGATGCTGGTCGCCGTGCCCGAATACGGCGAGTTCTTTACCGACTGCTGGACACGCATTCAACAAATGCAGAAACACACTCGAGGCAGCATGCGCGACGAAAAAACAGCGGAGGAATTATCATGAAAGAACTTGTTGTCATCAGCGGAAAAGGGGGCACGGGAAAGACAAGCATCGTCGCATCATTTGCAGCGCTCGCAGGCAGGAAGGTTCTGGCCGACTGTGATGTCGATGCCGCTGACCTGCATCTCGTTCTCAACCCGAAGATCGAATACAGAGAAGACTTCAGCGGTGGAAAAAAGGCCAGCATTATTGATGAAAATTGCATCGCGTGTGAACGATGCATCGAAGAGTGCCGTTTCGACGCAATTCACTATCCTGAATCGGACAACGGTAATAAGGCAGATATCCCGCATATAAATCCCATTCACTGTGAAGGTTGCGGCGTATGTTACCGCATTTGCCCGGCCGAGGCCATCGCCTTCGAACCGGTTGTCAATGGTGAGTGGTATATTTCAACAACCAGCTATGGGCCCATGGTCCATGCTCGGCTCGGCATGGCAGAGGGCAATTCCGGGAAACTGGTCACTCTCGTACGGCAGGAAGCGAAAAAAATAGCCGAGCGGGACGGATTGGAGTATATCATCGTCGACGGGTCTCCGGGAATCGGATGCCCGGTGATTGCATCGATCACGGGTGCCGATCACGTGCTGGTGGTTACAGAACCGACACTATCGGGTAAACACGATCTTATGCGCGTGGCAAAACTGGCAGCCCATTTTCGAATACCCGTCGCGGTGTGCATTAATAAATGGGACATCAACCCGGGCATTACCGCCGAAATCGAACAGGAGGCCCGGGAGCACGGCATGAAAGTTGCCGGCTTGGTGCGTTACGACACGGCAATTACAAAAGCACAGGTCATGAGGACCAGTGTCGTCGAATACACTGGCGGTGCCGTCGCCGAGGACGTCAAAGCTCTCTGGAGAAACATGATTTATGCCCTAGGATAAACCGGAATTTCATCAGCACTGCCTTGCAGAAGATGGCACACATTTGACAAAGTCGATATTAATGTCAATATTGAGTATTAGGTGTGCCGCTTGATACATCGCACAAAAAAGTAATGCGGCATCATACAGACGATGGGCTTTTCAGAAAGTTGTCAAACTTTGATCGTAGGGGAAGGTATGTACATGCCGACATATGAATACCGTTGCCATACATGTGGCAAAGAATTTGAAAAATTTCAGAAAATAACGGACGATCCCGTGACAATCTGCCCCGAGTGCGGCGGTAGTGTTGAAAAATTGATCGGGGCCGGAAGTGGCATCCTCTTCAAGGGTCGGGGGTTCTATGCCACGGACTACGGTACCGGCAATATGCAGACCCGTTGCGGCAGGGGATCGACATGTTGCGGCAGGGAAACTCCTTGCGAGACTAAACCGTGTGAAAGCTGACATAGAAAATGACGCATAGTACAAAACAAAAACACGTGTTCGGCCCCGTGCCGTCGCGACGTCTCGGGAGATCTTTAGGAATCGATCTCGTACCGTTTAAAACCTGTTCATACGACTGTATCTACTGCCAACTCGGCAGAACGACCTGCAAGACCACTGAAATCAGGGAGTATGTCCCGGTAAATGAGGCGCTGTCACAACTTCGGCAAAAACTCATGGAAATTCCGCGGCCCGATTACATTACACTTTCCGGTTCCGGCGAACCGACGCTCCACAGTCGCATGAAGGATATTATCACCGGGATCAAAGATATGACGGACGTACCTGTCGCCGTGCTCACAAACGCTTCACTTTTCTGGAAACGCGACATTCTCGATGCGGTGATGGACGCCGATCTTATCGTGCCGTCGCTGGATGCCGGCAATGAAGACATGTTTCGGCGCGTCAATCGGCCGCATGCTGATATTTCCTTTGAAAAAATGGTCGATGGATTGCAAGCCCTTCGCAGTCACTACCAGGGACTGATATGGCTCGAAGTCTTTCTGATCGGCGGCATCAGCGACAATCCCGATGCAATTCAGGAAATCAAAGAACATACGGATCGGCTTGCACCCGATCGTATCCAGCTCAACACGGCCGTCAGAACACCGGCTGAGGATTTCGTGCGGGCCGTGAATCAGCACACAATGGAGGAAATGCGATCCATCTTCGGCAACCGATGCGAAGTCGTCGCCGATTACGATAAAATCCACGCTCGTCAGGAGTTTCACTCGACTATGGACGACGTTCTGGAAACGCTTCGGAGACGTCCTTGTACGATCGACGACCTTGCCAACGGAATGTCGTTGCATCGCAACGAGGTAATAAAATACATACAGGAATTATTGGATAAAAAATTGATTCGAATGGAAAAACGAGGTGAAAAAGTTTTTTATCTCTAAATTGGAAATACAAGAAAAAATAGTGTATGAAGGAACGATTTCGAATGAAAGGGGATTGTACCTATGGGTAACAACAAAAACAAAAAACCCGAAGATAAAGGCGCTGACAGCCTCAAAAGCTTTACCGACGACGCCAATCTCAAGAGCAATCTTGGCCGCATCAAACATAAAATCATGGTCTTGTCGGGCAAAGGCGGTGTTGGAAAAAGCACCGTCGCGGCAAATATCGCGGTTGCCATCGCTATGGAAGGCAATAAAGTCGGCATTCTGGATACCGATTTTCATGGTCCGAGTATTCCGACACTGCTGAATCTGGATAATGCCCGGCCGACGTCCGACGGGAAGTCCATCCTGCCGGTGAATCTCACCGATAACATCAAGGTGATGTCCATCGGCTTTCTGCTGCCGAACCAGGACGATGCAGTAATCTGGCGGGGACCAATGAAAATGAATGTCATCAAACAGCTTCTTACCGAAGTAAACTGGGGCGATCTTGACTATCTTGTGATTGATTTTCCCCCCGGGACGGGTGACGAACCGTTGTCTGTGGCACAACTCATTCCCAACAGCGACGGGGCGGTGATTGTCACGACACCGCAGGCACTTTCCGTCAACGACGTCCGTAAATGCATCAACTTCTGCAAACAGGTCAATGTCCCCGTGCTGGGTGTTGTGGAAAACATGAGCGGTCTCGTCTGTCCGCATTGTAATAATGTGATCGAGATATTCAAGGCAGGCGGCGGTGAAACAATGGCCACCGAAATGGGCGTCCCCTTCCTTGGTAGAATTCCCATCGAACCCATGATTGTAGAGGCCTCTGATGAGGGCAAACCCTTTGTCTATCACTACTCAAAAACAGAAGCAGCCAAAGCGTTCTCGAAGGCCGTCGAACCCATCTTAAATATGGAGGACCGGGTACCGCCGGAGCCGCAAAGTTCGGCAGCAATGCCCGAGAAGCAGGACGACAACCTGCGCATTGCCGTCCCGGTTGCCCAGGGTCGCCTCAGCGCCCACTTCGGACACTGTGATGAATTTGCCTTCTTCGATGTCGATGCGGCAGCAAAAACAATTCTTAAAGAAAAACGAGACGCCGCACCACCTCACGAACCGGGATTGCTTCCGGCCTGGCTGGCGGAACGCGCCACCGACATAATACTCGCAGGCGGCATGGGTGAAAGGGCACAAAATCTTTTTGCCGATAAAGGCATAAAAGTGTTTGTGGGCGCCGCAACCGATGAGCCGCAACATGTTGTTGAGGCATACCTCAACGGGAATCTGATTCTGGGCGATAACCTCTGCGATCATTAAACGAGACCGGAGGCAGCAGCGCTATGACGGACGAAGCAAGACTCATAGAAAAGGCGATGGGCCTTGTCTACGACAAGGCCCGCGAGGTGTACTCGGATAGTATCGTCGACCACGGGACAAACCCGAGAAACTACGGGATTATGGAAGACCCTGACGGGTATGCCGCAGTTACCGGTACCTGAGGTGATACGATTGAAATATTTCTTCGGGTAAGAAACAACACCATTGAAGATACACGGTTCATCACCGATGGATGCGCGTTTACTATTGCCGCCGGCAGTGTGGTGACGGAGATGGCGAAAGGCAAGACACGGACCGAAAGTATCCTCATCAACCAGAGCGCAATTCTCGATCTGCTTGAACGAATGCCGGAAGATCATGAGCACTGTGCCCTTCTGGCAGCCATGGCATTCCAAAAAGCCGTGAGGGACAGCAGGAAACGACGCACAAGAGTAATAAATAATAGATAACCGGTTGTGGAAAGCCCCGAAAGGAGGGAGGGTATGTCTCAGTCGATCAATCTCAACGCGGTGGACAGGGTCGAAATCTTGACCCTGCAGGACAACTATATAGAAATTACGGCTACGGATAACAGTCAGATAATCAGACGGGCAATCGGCGTGTCGGCAGACGGCATGATCGATAATGCTATCCAGGCGGAACACGGATTTGCCACACTTGTGATGGTGACGACCGGTGACCGCACGAGAACCCTCCTGTTCGATTTCGGCTTTTCGGAAGAGGGTGCGGCCTACAATGCACAGAAATTAGGTATCGATATGACTGCGGTGGAGCAGATGGCGCTCTCACATGGTCATTCCGACCACTTCGGTGGTTTCGAAAAATTGGTACAGATGATAGGAAAAGAAGGAATCGAGCTTGTTGTCCACCCGGGGGCCTTCAAATATCCGCGCTATCTCAAATTCAACGAAACGCTGAAGGCCTATTTCCCGCGCGTAGAGCAGGATCGCATCACCGGGGCCGGATGCCGCCTCGTCGCAACCAGTGATCCATATCCGCTGCTTGATGGCGATGCACTTTTTCTGGGTGAAATCGCGCGCACTAACGATTTTGAGAAAGGCTTCCCCATCGCCTTCTGTATGGACGACGGCATCGAAAAATGGGACCCCATCGAAGATGACACCTCCGTGGTCATGAACCTGAAAGGGAAAGGCCTGATTGTGCTTTCCGGGTGTGCCCATGCCGGCATTATCAATTCTGTGAATCATGCACGCACGGTGACGGGCATCGACAAGGTACATGCGGTGATGGGGGGCTTTCATCTTTCGGGTCCGCTTTTTGAGCCGATCATCGGTCGTACAACGGAAGAGTTGAAGAAATGCAACCCCGATTATGTCGTGCCCTGCCATTGTACGGGACGGAATGCCATCATGCATATCGAACGGGAAATGCCCGATCAGTTCATCCTGAACATGTCGGGCACGAAGCTGACATTTGCCAGTTAACCCATGCTCCGCATGTGAAACCAAAACGCCCCCCGTGTATACAAGGGGGGCGTGCGGTACCGTGCTGGTTGCCAAACTGTTACTTTTTGACTCCGACCAGTTCGACCCTGCGGTTCTCGGCCCGGCCGTGTTCCGTCACATTTGTGGCAATCGGCGCATCTTCACCATATCCTCTAAGAATCATCCGACCTTCAAGGATTCCATGTTTAGCCGCAAGATACTGACCGACGGCCGTGGCCCTCCTTGATGACAGCCCCTTGTTGTATCGCTCCGGACCGGTGCTGTCTGCATAGCCCGCCACGACAACATCAATACCCGGGAGCACATCTTTGAGCACCATGGCGATCTCATCCAAAAGTGAGAAATAAGTAGGTTTGATGAAAGATTTATTAAAATCAAAATTCACCATGGGTTCTCTGCCGGACGGCAGATAATCGCCCAGGTAAATGTACTTCCCGTCTTTTTCATCCGGGGTCTTCATCCCGAGCCATTTCATGGCACCCCGGTGCCCCATTCCGGCGGCTGTTTCCATGTCCGCCCGTGCTTCTTCATTGTAAATCATGTCGGCATGCAGCAAGCCCCGCCGATAATACGCCTCGGCATTCTGAGGATCGAGGGTAATAACCATGTTAAAGTCCTTCATGGCATCCGTTGCCACACTCGGGGTCTTGGCAATATACATCTTACCCCGCCTGAAGTAGGCATCGGCGAAGTTCGCGTCACGTTCGATGGCCGCCGTAAACATACTGATGGCGGCGTCGTAGGCATGTTGCGTTTCATACTTGATGCCCTTTGCGTAATAACCCTGTGCTGTTACGTCCTGTGCAAGAACCGGCTGCCAGGAAACAACAATGACAAAGAATATAACGAGACACAAACACGTTTTTTTCATAGCCCACCTCGGTTTCCGTTTTCTGGATTGTGCAGCATTGCATCGTAAAATAACATAAGACACTACCGCGGGCAAGGGTTTAAATATAAAAGTAACAATAAAAACGGCGCCGTACCATTCGAGCACGGAGCCGCTTCGAACAGCCACGAAATTATCCTTATGCACCGTCGAGGCCTGAACGCTCCATTTTCTGGTACCATGCCGCCGGATCCGTCAGGAGCTCCTGCGTATCTTTCAACGATACGAAATGTTCGTGTTCCATGTCGGCCAGGAGATTGAAAAATTCCTTTTCCTTCGGATCCTGTACTTTATCCCGCAGGCGGGCATAGAATGTCGCCCCTTCGGCTTCGAAATCTATCGCCGTTTCGAGGGCTGCAAGATCATCGGTATCACCCTCTGGCATTTTATCGGCCTTTTCCACCATATCCTTTAATACATCTTTTACAACGGTATGTTTTACCTTGAGGGGCACTGTCTCGGGCCACGCTTCGTTTTTCTCCCACTTTTCATGCAGTTCCTGCAGTCTTTCGTAATGTTCCAGCTCTTCGTCGGCTATCTGCTGGAACATGGCCTTGCCGAGCGGATTTTTCGTCCGTTCCGCATGCTTGAGATAAAATTCCCGTTCCCTTTTCTCGTTATTGAGAGCCACCTCCAATGCATTCAAGCGTTCTTTATCTTTCATTGTATCTCTCCTTTTTACTCACATTTATGTGTTTAAACGTAACAAACTCGGAGCATACTGAACAACACTACGAAAATATATGATATAGCCAAAATGGTCAAGAACAATAAACCAAGACGCTGTGCAGAATCGACACACATGAATGACACAGGCAAATGCTGTAAGACCATCGTCACTCCTTCAGCAGCACGAGGCTGCTGTACCATGCCTCAACGCCCTCATTCGTTTGATCCGTATCGGTCAGCACGGCCACAGCCGTGATTTCCGGCGGGTCGGCATTGAAGCACTGCCTGAAATCGTCGACAAGATTGCGCTGTTCCCAGATCCATTTTGAGGCCTTGTCATCCCCCCGTTGGACAACCAGCATTTTATGATTTCTCTTGCCGGGGTATTCGAGGATCTCTCCCTGTGCGGCGCGGGTTCCCCATATATAGTCGATTTTGAAACCGGCAGGTTCCGCTGCGGGCACAGGCAGCCCGAGATACTTCACAAGCTTTTCAACTTCCGGACTCCTCACCACCGGCGCCTGGCCCGGCCCGAAGATGACCCGCACCCGTGCGGCACTGTCGTTCCTGTCTTTCCGGTTCTCTATGGCCATGCCGACAGACCGGCTGACTTTCCAACACCAGACCAGGACAGGATATTCGGCCGGATCGACGGGTGACTCGCCCTTGACGTTGAGCCGCTTCAAGAGGGCCGATACACTGTGGAGGCTGGTCATGTGTACGACGGTCCGGCTACCCTCTTGCGCAAGCGCAATCCCGTTTTCATTTTTTCCGATATAGGTAAGATGTTCCCACCCCTCCGGCAGCACCGATGATTCGTCACCGGCAGCAAAGCCGAGAAAGATTCGCGCGGGGCCGCCCTGTGCGGCCACGCTCCAGACGACAGCGAGCACCAGGATATATACCTTCACCGGCAGGAACATTTTTTTCGTAATGATCATCCCACTTGTTTGTACGAAACCGTTATCCGACTCAGCCGGCAGATTCTTCATAGCACAATCATCCCGCTGGCCGCATCATACAAGGCCGCGGTGTGGTTTTCTATTCGAGAACGTCATCGACTTCGACCCGAAAGCCTCTCAGAAAATTTTCAATCGACATTCGCTTCTTGCCTTCGAGCTGCACCTCCCGCAAATAGACATGCCCATCAGATGCCGTTACCTGGAGACCGGACTCCATGAGTTGTCCCACTTTGCCGGGTTCCTTTTCGCCGGATGTCCCGGCTTTACCGGCCGAGGCGGAGAAAATTTTCAATTTTTTGTCCCTCAAAAACGAAAAAGCCCCGGGGAAGGACGACAGTCCCCTGATGAGATTGACGATATCGAGCGCATTGGCCTGCCAGCTGATATGCGCCAGATCTTTCGAAAGAAGAGGGGCATAGGTTGCCTGTGAAGATTTCTGGGGTGTTCCGCTGAGCGTGCCGGCACCGATCCCTTTTACGGCCGTCACGAGAAGCGCGGCCCCTCTCTCGGCCAACCTGCCATGCAGATCGTCGAAAGTTTCTTCCGGATCGATGTCCGTCTGTTCCTGCAGAAGGATATCACCGGTATCCATGCCTTCATCCATCAGCATTATCGTGACGCCCGTCTTTTCTTCACCGTTAATCAGAGCCCAGTTTATCGGGGCTGCCCCCCTGTATTTCGGCAGCATGGAAGGATGTACGTTCAAACACCCCAGGGGGGGCAGTTCGAGCAGTTCCTTGGGCAGAATCTGTCCGAAGGCCGCCAGGACGATCATATCGGGGGCAATGTCTCGCAGGGTTTCCAGAAATTCTCCGTCACGAACTCGCTCCGGCTGCAGCACGGGTATGCCGTATTCCTCCGCCGTGACCTTCACGGGAGGCGGAATAAGCTTTCTCCCCCGCCCTTTCGGCCTGTCCGGCTGGGTAACAACGGCAACGACGGGGTAACCGTGTGTCAAGAGTATTTCCAGAGATGGAATCGCGAATTCGGGTGTGCCCATGAAAAGGATTTTCGGTTTCATAACGTTTACTCCCTCTCTCAACCTAGCAACATGAGAAAGTTGCAAAAATTCGATTTTCAAATACTAATGCCAAAAGTTGCACACTCAAGATGCTCACATCGTAAGGATCCAGTCTGACTTATGCGTTCGTCGCAATGACGCGGGATGCAGCGTGCCGCAGCAGGTGAACCTATTGCGACGCTACCAACGGTATCCTGTGCAGTTTACCGGTTACTGTTCTCGCCCGTGAACGGCGTTTTCATATCCGTATCACGACTGACGACGGCACCCGGATTATTTCTTCCACTCCGCGTGCCAACGCCCATAAAATGTATAGATAAAATGTACCCGAATCACGATATTAAAGGCAAGACCTTTTCAATCGAACGCAACAATTTTGTAGACACATTGCGGAACAGCTGACGGCACAGAAAAAAGTCGCTCACCATGTTTCAGGTCAGCGACTTCGCTAATGTCACACTATAAAAAGTGAGCAGGCCCGGTCGGCTATACGTGACCAATGGGTATGACTACTTCAATGCCTCGACCTTGCTTTTCATCATACCCCAGTCAAAGCTCCGGGCGAGGGTCATGGCCTCATCCTCCGACAGGCCTTCGAAGGCCATGATAAATATTGCTCCTCCGGCATCTGCCGGAAGGAGTATCACCGTCACAGCGCCGGAATTATCCTGTTTGTCAAGGACCAGACTTATCGGAAAACCGTCAATGGATTGCATGACTACCTTCCCCTGATCCGTTTCCATGTTCATCATCCCCTGTGCGGCAGCGGCCTGGGCCATGGCCTGCGTCCCCATCATGATCGTGGCCGAGATTTTTTGATTTTCCCGCGTGTACGACCGCATTGCATTGAGCATTTTCATGCCCCCCATATCCATTTTCATACCTTCCGGGTTGTCCGCCTGCCAACCTGAAAGTTCCTTAAAACATGGATACAGGCTCTGGTAAGATTGCGAGTGGGCATCAATCGCCACCCCCAGAACCATAATCAGCAACGCCAGGACTGCCCCGGCAATCATCGATACCATATTCTTACTTGTCTGTGTGGTACGTTTCATCTCATTACCCTCCGTTAGTGACACGCTTGTAATGCCGATTCCTGAGTTCGGCCCGCAGGTTGCTGACTGCCCGAACTCACCGCCGGTAGAATCCCAGAAACAGGCGCAAATGTCAATTACCTAAATGGATTGTATTGCCACAATCGCACGAGGTGAACTCTCGGATGATAGTGGTAAAAGCACCTCATTGAAGGCGCGCGGAGTCGTACTGATGCGCTGGGCACACGCACGTAGGAAGAAGTCACAGAGCCGGTGGATCTTGACGAAACCAGCGCTATTCAAAGTCTTATATATCGTTCGCCACCGTAGAGGCCTGTGCGCTTCAGTCCGCACATGGTAACAAGAAAGATATAAAGGGCATACACTTCCAGCCCGAAGGGCAGGTAGCCAAGATATCCGGGGAGCGGCATTTCAAACACGTGAAAAAAGTCAAAAAACGGAATTGTGTAGGTCCACTTCGGCAGGGCATAGAAATTCCACATCTCCCAGAAAAACCCGCAGGTCAGGGCGCCGAGTGCCAGCGCAACTGCGGGCCGCCAGTTGCCGCGGCTGAAATGAAACAGCAGCGACGGTGCGCCCTGCAGCATGTTGATCGCATCCATAATCAAATACACGGAGATCCATACAAGAGGAAATGCAAATCGCGGCACGATGATCACCAGCGCAAGCATACAGAATCCGGTG
>Ga0272441_10001139_pt1 | contig 56952 bp, 55 predicted proteins | sample SSMProp6N_FD_193582 | JGI IMG/M metagenome (GOLD analysis project Ga0272441, IMG submission 193582) | Marine sediment archaeal communities from Little Sippewissett salt marsh, Falmouth, MA, United States - SSM-Prop-6N | ecosystem: Environmental > Aquatic > Marine > Wetlands > Sediment ...
TGATAATGTTGAAGATAACCGATTTTTGGACGTTACAACTCAAAAAGATAGAGTGTTCTATTTAGGATGGGCTTGGAAACCAGGAGAACCAAACTAAAAAGAGACAATCAAAACTAACTTCAAAGATATTCAGCAAAACTAAGTATAGTGTTTAACGATACCTTTCGGATTAATCTCAAACTCTCAATAGTTTGAGATGGGACCTATTCGTATCGTTAAACACTATTCTTGCGAAAACCAATTTGTACCATATGATTGGTTTTTCGACTATAATTGTGGACTGAAAACCTGAATTGATACAAACAGTTAAGCAGCAGTATTTAAAGTCACCTCCTTCTCAAAATCAACAGGTGACTTGTATCCCAAAGCAGAATGTAGCCTCTTTTTGTTGTATACGTCCTCGATGAACCTCTGAATATTGTCCCATGCATCATTGATATCATAATATTCATTCAGGTAAACCTCTTCAACTTTCAGTGTCTTGAAAAAGCTCTCCGTATACGCATTGTCATATGGATTTCCCTTTCTGCTCATGCTTATCTGAATACCATGATTCCTAAGATGATCGGTATATTCATGCGATGTATACTGTACGCCCCTATCCGAATGATGGATTAGTCCATCGATATTGGAATTCCATCTCATATCGATAGCCATCTCCAAAGCATCCGTAGCAAGATTCGTTTGAAGCTTATTAGATATGTTCCATCCAATACATTTTCGGGCGAATATATCCAATATACTGGCTAGATATGCAAATCCACTATCCAGCTGGATATATGTGATATCAGATACCCATACCTGGTCAGGATGAGTTATCTTCAGGCCCTTGAGGAGGTTGGGATAAACTGGATTACCATGGTCCGAATCTGTGGTTTTTGGAACAAACGCTCTTTTTGTCTTGCATAGTAGTCCATTATCATGCATCAATCTCAGAACACGTTTGTGATTTACAGCATGTCCTCTATTCTGCAACTCTTTTGTGACTCTTCTATATCCGTATCCTGTGAATTCCATGACTATCTCTCTGATTTCTTCAAGGATGAGTTGATCTTCCTGGTTTTTTTGTTTTGTAGAAATCTGATCGCCTCTATCAATCCAACGATAATACTCAATCCTTGGAATATCGAGCAACTCACAGGCTCTTCCAATTGGCAATGAACCGGATTCGGAACTCATTTGTTGGATGATCATGAATCCGACCTCTTTTTTGTCAACCGTTTCTCCTCTTCGTTGAACTTTTCCAAATTGGTGATAGCTTTTTTTAAAAAATCATTCTCTGCATAGAGCTGACCCACGAGTCGTTCAAGTTCAGCGTTTCTTGCTTCGAGTTTGTAGGTGTTACCGTTACCACTGAAGGAGTTGGCTGGATCCTCATAATATTCCTTCATCCACCTTCGTGGGAGGGCAGGATGAATATTGTGTTTCCTGGCCAATTCGCTAACTGTTATTCCAGATTCTAGCTCTCGAATAACAGACAACTTGAACTCCCTGGTGTATCTCCTACGTATTTTTCCCATTTCATACCCCCATGGTGTTCTTGTTGCTTAACTTGTTGTATCATTTTGGGGGTGCACTCCATTGTATATAGACGTTCAGAGTACTATTGTGGTATTAATATTTCAAAAAACACTCATAGAAAATGTTATATAAGATGATAATGATCCAAATTTTGGGGTTAGTGTAGAAGCAATTTGGCGTTGTGTAAAGATTGGGAAAACGCCGTTAATTTCCCAGTAAATCCGTTGCATGGACTAATGTCTACTGAATGTGATGACGTGGCCAACTCCAAATATGCCGACAAACCCTAGGTGTAATAAACAGGAGTGGGTAAAGATTGAAAAAAACAATTTTAGCAGTGCTGATGATTTTGGCTGCGCTCTGTGTCAATGTGGCAGCACAGGAAGACAACGCAGAAGATTGGTTCCAAAAAGGAGAGAAACTCAAACTGAATGGATCACATGAAGAAGCACTCAACGCATATGACAAAGCCATTGAGCTTAACCAATCCAATGCCTTAATTTGGAATGCCAAAAGCATTGTTCTATTTCTGACAGGAGAATATGAAAAAACCATCGAAGCTTGTGATAAAGCCCTCGAACTGGAAATGGATGAATTTAACTCAGGGATGTCATGGCAGCTGAAAGGCGAAGCTTTGAGAATATTGGGACGAACTGACGAAGCGAAAGAGGCCTTTGAAAATGCCCTTGCTCAAGCCGACAAGGCCATAGAAGACCAGAAGAATTCTTCGAACCTGGAATTGTCAATAGCGTGGTTGCTCAAAGGAGAGCTTCTTGAAAGACAAGATAGGTACGAAGAAGCGTTTCAGGCGTATGGAAATGCCACTGCGATATATCCAAACTATTCATCCAGCTGGGTTGATAAAGGCGATTCACTTAGGACAATGGGCAGATACGACGAGGCAATAGAAGCATATGACAGAGCCCTTGAAATTGACCCCAAAGAGGTGACTGCCCTATCGGGGAAAGGTGATCTTCTAAGAAGCCTTGGAAAATACGATGCAGCCGATGAACTGTACGACAAAATTATGACAATTAATCCTAACATAACCAGAGCATGGTACGGCAAGGGCGAAGTTCTCAGGAGCAAAGGCAAGTACGACGAAGCCATCGAGGCCTACGACAAGGCCATAGAGCTAAATCTGCGGACAACGCAATACGGCCATCTAATCGGAAAGGGCATGGCACTTGATGGCTTAGGCAAACATGAAAAAGCCATTGAATCTTACAATCAAGCCATTCTGATATACGATGAAGTGCTCGTGGCAAGATCTCCAAGAAGTGCTTTTCTATCCAACCTATTGGGTGATGCGCTCAAAGGTTTGGGAAGGCTAAATGAAGCCATCAACGCATATGAAACGGCCATCGAAATAAATCCAAGATCTGCAGAAGCATGGTACAATAAAGGCCAGATATTGTGGTATATGATGAACGATTCCGAAGCAGACGCTGCTTTTGCCAAAGCCGAGGAGTTGGGCTATCAGATCTCACATATAGATTCGCCAATTTCTGTAACCAACGTCACGTCCATTGGAGACGATGAACTGATCGAGATCGCCAACAACGACAAAGATGCTCATAACTTCCACAGATTGCTATTGATAATCGATGAGAACAATTCCGTTGTTCTTCCAGACTTCGTTTTAAAACCCAACGAGAAGATTAAAATTCATTTCGACGAAGGCGAGTGCAACGAGACTGATATGTACCTAAATTACGAAGTCGAATTAAACGATGTTGAGGGCTACTTTGGGCTGAGAGATTTGATATCAAGGACTGAAAAATTCGTAGGCTACTGGACATCTGCATGCGACTGGCTGAATATGGGCGAGAAACTATCCTCAAACGGATCTTACGAAGAGGCACTCGACGCATATGACAAAGCCATCGAGATGGATCCCCAATTGGCGAAAGCCTGGATAGGGAAAGGAAATGCCCTAGACGTGATGGGAAAGTACGACGAGGCCATTGAAGCTTACGACAGTGCTTTGAATTTAAGCACCGAAAATGACGAAGATGCAATCATGGCGTTGACCGGCAAAGCCGTTGCATTCTCGCTGATGGGCGAATACAATGAGTCTTTTGATATCTACGACCACGCCATAGAACTGACGCCTGCGAACCAAAGAGAGATACTGTCGCACATTTGGAATTTAAAGGGTGGTAGCTTCATGTCCGCAGGAAGGTTTGAAGAGGCTCTGAATGCCTTCGACAAAGCCACACAGACGGATCCCGAAAATTCTGATGCGTGGTTCTCGAAAGGCAAAAGCCTCTCTGAGCAGGGCAAGTACGAAGATGCCATAGAAGCATATGAAAAGTCCATCGATACGGCACTCTCCACAACAGATACCGCATACGCCTGGTACAATAAAGGCGAGGCTCTAAAGAATCAGGGATTAAATGCTGAAGCTGACGAGGCCTTCAACAAAGCCAAGGAGCTGGGGTACTAATGCAGACCCCAACACATTTTTTATCAATTTTTAGAACCTCAAAAAGGCATCGTTATAAGCACCGTTATTATGATATATGTAAGTAAATTCTTATACAATCATTTATGTAAGGTAATGCCATGGCGCACGCTTGTGAAAGATGTCCTATGAAACGCTATGCAGAAAAGAAACCCCATTCCTTGATCGCCAGAATTTGGAGGTGGCACACAGGATGGTGTCCAGGATGGAAAGCCTACCAAAAATCGCTCCAAAGATCTTCTTAAAAATGAGGCATCCTCCAGCTCTTTTGATGTTCTGGCAAATCATCCCCTATCCAACAGCAGACTAATGACCTATCGAGAAATGATCTAAATACGCTTCATTTTGAGGACACAAGATCATATATAAGAGAGAACTACCAAAAACAATTTGTAATATCCAAGCCAGTATGGCATATTGGTGATTTAAATGTCTGAAGAAAATCTGGGAAATTTGATTTATACCTTCGACGAGGCTGCGGGCGACGCTCTTGGAAAAAGAGAAAGCCATACTCCAAAGATTGAAGCACCAGATAAGGTAAAAACAGAAGAGGCATTCGAGGTGAAAATTTCAGTAGGACCACATCCCAATAAGACCGAACATTCCATAAGATGGATAGAAGTCTACTTCAGGGAAGACGAAAGAGCCTTCAACCCCATCTTTTTAGCCAAGTTGGACCTAACTCCCATCTATTCCGAGCCAGAGGTGTGCCTCAAAGTGAAACTTTCAAAAGGTGGAACGATATTCGCTTTGCAATACTGCAACGTACACGGCCTTTGGTCAGCGGAGAAAAACATTAGGGTGGAGTAACTATTCCGCCCTTTGTACTTTATAGTGTTTAACGATACTTTTCTGAGTAATCTCGAACTCGCAAAAGTTAAAGATTTGGCCTATTCGTATCGTTAAACACTATTCTGGCGAAAAATAATTAGTATCATCTAATTGGTTTTCGACTATAATCTTCATTTACCGCCATTGTACTAGAGCGACCCAGAATCCAAAGGTCATGTTGATGACAATTAAAAGAAGAGCATTCCGTCCAACCAGTCGATGAAGGATTCTTATTTTAGGCCTTTTAGAAGTTATTTTAACCTGAAAGAAACCCAGAAAAATATTGGTCAAAAGCATAAAAATCACAACACTTTCCAGATAGGCATGTGGGTATCTGAAATGATCCATTGAAGCAATAGACACCATGTAAACGGCGATTAAAAATCCGAAAATTGCAAAGAAACCCCCTCCCTATTACCAAGACCTTATGTTTGTCCAACCAACCGACCCTCTTTCTTACAGCCATGACAATTCCAGTAGCCAATAAAAGAAATGCGGAGATCACCAACGCGGCATGGTAGGGCAACAACACGGAAATTGTGTCAGGTCTAAAGCGAGAGGATCCATAAGCATAAGCCGAAGCATGTCCCACCAAAAGGGCAACATACAAGAAGAACATCTTAAATCGAAAGATCTTAGTCCGCAACGTTAAAATAATCGAAATGCAATTTTTAGTGCTCATAATGGACCATGAAGGGACAATTAAAAAAATCCAAAATTGGTGGTTATAGCTTCTTGTGGCACAACCACCAATCATAGCATTCATACTTCTGGAGCCGTTCCTTTATAGCCCTCTCATCGGTTGGAGGTGGTATTATGACTTCATCACCAAGGAAATCGTTATTTGGCCAGTTGGCAGGCATGGCCACTTTGTTTTCATCAGAGACCTGCAATGCCTTGACCGCTCTCAAGACCTCATCCATGTTTCGACCGATCTCTTGTGGATAGTAAATCATCAATCTGATTATGCTGTTTGGATCTACTATGAAAACCGCTCTCACAGTATTGGTTCCTTTACCCGGATGGACCATCCCCAGTTTGGCGGCCACCTTGCCGGTGTCATCTGCAATTATGGGAAAACCGATCTCCACACCCATGTTCTCTCGTATCCATTCCGTCCACTTCATGTGAGAGAATACCTGGTCTATGGAAAGCCCTATCAACTGGCAATTCAGCGTTTCGAACTCTGTTCTCCTCTTCTCAAAAGCCATGAACTCTGTGGTGCATACAGGCGTGAAGTCTGCAGGGTGACTGAAGAGAACAAACCACTTACCTAAGAACTCATTTGGCAACCTCATCTGACCATGGGTCGTTTGGACCACCATTTCGGGGAATTTATCGCCGATCAGGGGAATTCCACTTTTTGCAACCGTTTGGCTTTCTTCCATGTTTAAATTCACCTCAATTTTTCAGATTATGAAGTTATAATGTTTAACGATACCTTTCGGATTATAGTGTTTAACGATACTTTTCAGACAAATCTCGAACTCGCAAGAGTTAGAGATTTGGCCTATCCGTATCGTTAAACACTATTCTGGCGAAAAACAATTAGTATCATCTAATTGGTTTTCTACTATAATCTCGAACTCATAATAGTTAGAGATTTGGCCTATTCGTATCGTTAAGCACTATTCTGGCGAAAAACAATTAGTATCATCTAATTGGTTTTCTACTATAATAAGCCACTAATAGATATTCAACATAACGATGAAAATTATAGTATTCAATCGTTATCGTCGACACTAATCAAAGCAATTACCTTTAGCAACTCAATTCTGCTCTTCAGCATATCTCTAACTTCAGAAAATTTCCCTTTTTCCTCCAGTGCCGTTGACATTTGTATCAAACGATCGTCGATCTCCTTGGCCACTTCGAAGACATTATAACCGTCCATTGGTTCACATTCCACGTATTGGCCAAACATCTGCTGAACCATAGCCGCCATGATGGGACCTGCTTGATCGATAACCTCCGCGCCGTAAATCCAGTTTTTTTCCTCAGGTAGATGACCGCAGACCATGAGGGCTTTTCCTTCGTACTCCGACAGATCAATCTCATGAGATGTCACCGCATGCTCAGATAAAGGCGATGGCTCCAAAACTTTAGTCAACCTAATCGGACAACAAAAATCCTCTTGTGGCGCCAGGATTATGAACCGACCGCCTTCCACAATTCCCAGAAATTTGTCCATTTAAATCGTTCCCCTGGTAATTATAGTGTTTAACGATACCTTTCGGATTAATCTCGAACTCGCAAGAGTTAGGTATTTGACCGATTCGTATCGTTAAACACTATTCTGGCGAGAACCAATTAGTATCATCTAATTGGTTCTCGACTATAGGTTGTCTGCTTAAAATTTATAATTTTTGATTAGTTTTTAATGGTACAAATGGGTTTATAATCCAAAATAATTACACCAACGACCTTCAAAGTATAGTCGAAAACCAATTAGAAATACTATATTCATGAATCGATATATTAATACAATATTGGGCTAATGTTTTGTCATGCCTAAATCAGAACAGATCCACATTCAAAAACATCAGTCTTGAAGAACACAATAAGAAAATACGATCTGATCGCGAGGGGAAAATTCTACAAAAATTATGTTTTATTACATATCGATATGAATGAAAAAGCGTTGCAGTCTCGTCACAACGCGTTGGAATCACACAAAGCGTAGGATATCTTTGGCAAGAGAGATGGAATACAAATGGTTATGATGGGTAAATCCCAAGATATCGGGGTATGGAGCAACCTTCTAAGCTATCAGATCATCAAAAAAATGAGCTAAAAAACCTTCTTCATCAAAAAGACAATTGGACAACTATAGTGTTTAACAATACCTTTCGGATTAATCACGAACTCGCAAGAGTTAGAGATTAATCCGAAAAGTATCGTTAAACATTATATTTTACGAATTCTCAACACTTAAATTGTGTTGATAGTATACATATAACTGTTGTAATTTGGCAGGTCATTGTCGGTCATTATACGTGAGGTTTATTTATGTTGGAGGCGATGGCAAGGCCATGAGTGGCCAAACCCTCTCCGAAAAGATATTTTCCAAAGCTTCGAAAAAGGAAGTTCGGGCTGGCGAGTTCGTGATGGCCGAGATAGACGTGGCCATGGTTCACGACATTACTGGTCCACTGGCAATAAAGGGTTTTTATGAAATAGCGGGCCAGGACGCAAAAGTCTGGGATCCTTCCAAGATAGTGATACTCTTCGATCATCAGGTTCCTGCTGATAGCCTGAACGCGGCAGAGAACCATATCATGCTAAGAAAGTTTGCTCAAGAACAGGGAATCCTCAACTACGACATCTACGAGGGTGTATGTCACCAGGTGATGCCTGAAAAGGGTCATGCACTTCCTGGAGATTTGATAGTGGGATCTGACTCTCACACCTGTACTTACGGATCTCTAGGGGCCTTTTCCACAGGCATAGGAAGCACGGATATGGCTTCGGTATTTACAACTGGTAAACTGTGGTTCATGGTTCCCCACACCCTCCGGTTGATAGCTGAAGGCAAGTTGCCCAAGCTTGTTACCTCTAAGGATGTGGTTTTGAAGATGATAGGTGATTTGGGTGCGGATGGCGCCACTTACATGGCCTGCGAATTTGCGGGATCTACTATATCTAAGATGAATGTGCCCGAGAGGATGACCATGGCCAATATGGCCATCGAGATGGGCGGCAAAACTGGTTTGGTGGAACCTGATGAGATTACCATCAATTATCTACGAGAAAGGGTAGACGACTTCGATGAAAGCTCCGTTTTCATTGGTGATGAGGATGCCGAATTCCAAGAGAGAACTTGGCATGTCGACGACTTGGAGCCTCAGGTGGCCGTTCCCCACAATGTGGACAACGTTAAACCGGTCGGCGAATTGGTTGACATCAAGATTGATCAGGTTTTCCTGGGGTCTTGCACTAACGGTCGGTTCGAAGATCTCAAGTTGGCTTATGAGGTAATGAATGGCGAACCTTTGGCCAAGGGCGTGAGGATGATTGTGATCCCTGCCAGTAGAACAGAGTATTTAAAGGTGCTCAAAGCAGGTTTGGTGGAAAAATTCATGGAGGCAGGAGCAATCGTTGAGGCCCCCTGTTGTGGGCCTTGTATGGGAGGAAGCTTCGGGTTATTAGGTCCCGGGGAAGTATCACTTTCCACATCCAACAGGAATTTCAGGGGGCGACAGGGTAGTCCCCTGGCACAGGTTTACCTTTGTTCACCTGCAACAGCTGCGGCGGGGGCCATAACAGGTCAGATAACAGATCCACGTGAGCTTTAAAAATGAGGGTGGCACTCAGGCTGGCATATTTGGGCCAGGGGTATTATGGGTTCCAGAGCCAGCCTCAGGTGCCCACTGTGGAGGGTGTAGTGAGAAGAGGCCTTTCGAGCCTGGGGTTGGCTGAAAGCGGTTTCTGTTACGCTGGCAGAACGGATAGGGGCGTAAGTGCACTGGGACAGGTGGTATCTTTTCACGTGGATGAAGACCAGGCATCTTTGGCAGTTCCCCGGGTGATAAACACAAGGTTGCCCTGGAACGTCTGGACTTGGGCTTGGGCATTGGTGCCAGAGGACTTCAGCGCCAGGTATGGTGCTGTTTGGCGAAAATACTGGTACGTACTCTGCCGTCACGATCTAGACTTGGACTTGATGCAAAAGGCAGCTCAAAATTTGATGGGCACTCATGATTTCAGAAATTTCTCCGCGGAGAAGAAACGGGGTACCGTTAAGACTCTGATCAGTCTGGATATAAGGGAACACCGAGGTGGCGTAATTATAGAGGCTAAAGCAGATGGCTTTCTGTGGAACATGGTTCGAAAAATAGTCACCGCCCTGGAAATGGTCGGTTCAGGGAAAAAAACGGTGGACTGGGTCCAAGATCTCCTAAATCCTCAACTGAACCAGGGTGTAGCCGCAGCACCACCAGAGGGGTTGGTGTTCTTGGACGTGGGCTACGGGAGAGAAATTGATTGGGATGAGGACCTCTATTCCAAAAAGATTGCTTCCGCACGCCTCAGCAAAGCGCTAGTGCCACAGAAGGCCTTAACGGAATCTATGGGAGAGATACTCAAATCGATGTCATAAGATGATCTCGATTCCCAGTTCCTCTGCTAGTTCCTTGTACCGGTTACGTATGGTGACTTCGGTCACTCCTGCAACGTCGGCTACTTCTCTTTGAGTACGTCGATCATTGCCGATTATGGATGCTATGTAGATTGCAGCGGCAGCGACCCCTGTGGGACCTCGACCACTGGTTAGCTCTTTTTCCGCGGCCTGACGGAGAATCTCTATGCCTTTTGCTTGAACCTCGCCTTTGAGGTTGAGGCCTGAGCAAAATCGAGGTATGTAGTCTATGGGGCTGGTGGGCATTAATTTTAGCGAAAGTTCCCTGGAGACGAATCTGTAGGTTCTTCCAATCTCTTTCCTGCTGACCCTTGATACCTCCGCGATCTCGTCGAGGGTTCGGGGCACGTTGCACTGCCTGCAAGCGGCGTATAGTGCAGCAGCTGCCACGCCTTCTATGCTTCGCCCTCTAATGAGGTTCTTGTCAACAGCCTTTCGATAAACTACAGCTGCAGTTTCTCTCACGTTTCTGGATAGGCCCAGAGCAGATGCCATACGATCAAGTTCTGAGAGTGCAAAGGCCAAATTTCTCTCTGTGGCATTGCTCACTCTGATTCGACGTTGCCACTTTCTGAGACGATAGAGTTGGGCTCTATTTTTGGAGGATATGGTCTTGCCATAGGAATCCCTGTTCCTCCAATCGATCATAGTGCTGAGACCTTTGTCGTGAATGGTATAAGTCATGGGCGCGCCCACTCTTGACCGTTTCATCCTCTGGTCATGATCGAAGGCTCTCCATTCAGGTCCTTGATCGATGAAATTTTCGTCTATAACTAACCCGCAATCATTGCAGACAAGTTCTGCCCTTTCGTAATCGTGTACCAGTGCGTGACTTCCGCATTCTGGACACTCCACGATGAACTTCTCAAATTCAGTCGATTTTTCTTTTTCACGTTTGAGCCTTATTTTCTCCTCAATTTTCTCTTTTTCGGACCGCTCCATCTCCCTAATTTTTTCTATCTCTTCCACTAAATCTACTCTCCTCGACGTAGAGTTTTTCACTCAGGTGGGTTGCCGCATCGATCTTTCGATATGGCTTTACGACGATGTAGGGGTTTTCTATCGGACCGAACACGTCAAAAACCCGACCAATCTTCATTCGTTTGTGGTTTACAACGACAGAATTGATTTTTGGGGGCCTTACGTTTCCTTCTCTGGTTGCCGGATCTCGCACAATGAGCTTTTTTTGGACTATATGTAGTGTAATACCTAATCTTTTCAACCGGCCACCTCGACCTAACCAGGTTCTATTTACCCGTATATAAATGTTCCGCAAACATTTTATTAGATGAGTTTTTTCAGAACCTCGGTAGTTGGTGGTTACCTTTGATATGATTGACGTTTTGTGGTAATGATCTTAACGAGATATTCAGATAACGTTTTTTTTGTTTCGCTACAGACGTGTTCTGCTTTTGAAGTCGAGTCAAATTGGACCCCTGGCACCCATTCTTGATTATAGTCGAAAACCAATTAGATGAAACTAATTGGTTCTCGCCAGAATAGTGCTTAACGACACGAATAGGCCAAATATCTAACTCTTGCGAGTTCGAGAGTTGTCCGAAAAGTATCGTTAAACACTATAATCATCAACCATATGTTTGGGCCCTACCCAACGTTTATCTGCCTTTGAGCACTTCTAGTAAGCATATGTTCGAAAAGCTGCCAACTGTTCCCACCTCACAGGAGCTCATAGATCGAGCTTTCAGACGTGCAAAGAAAGGTGGAAAGGGCCGAAAAAAAGAGGCCACTATGATTACAATTGCAGGAAGCATCCTCTCTGATAATCTGATGAATTTGGTCCGAAAATATCCTTCTTTCGATAACTTGCCACCCTTTTATCACGATTTGGCAGATGCAACGGTGGGCGTGGATGAAATGAGAATTCATCTATCACGGTTGGGTTGGGCGTCCAAGCAGATCAAAAACATAAGCAACGAGCATTTTAGATCTGCAAAAAATAGTTCGGACCGCGGCGTCATTAGAAGGAGCGCTTATGGCCGCATGGCTTCGATCATGAAGTCCATAGATTCTGATTTAATTTTCCTAAATAACGCTCGCCAAATACTCCGAAAAATTCCTTTGGTTGACCCAGATTTGCCTACGCTCATTGTTGCGGGTTATCCAAATGTCGGAAAGTCCAGCTTTATGATTGCAGTAACTGGAGCTCGGCCAGAGATCGCTCGATATCCATTCACCACCAAAGGAGTTGGTGTGGGGCACTTTGTGCGGAACCATACGAAATATCAGGCGGTAGATACACCAGGTCTATTGGATCGCCCTCTGGCTCAAAGAAACGAAATTGAGCTTCAAGCCATAGCTGCATTACGTCATTTGCGAGGGGTTATTCTCTACATCCTTGATCCTAGCGAACACTGCGGTTTTTCGTTGGAGGACCAACTCAACCTTTTGGTTGACATTAAGAGTTGGCTTAAGCTTCCTGTACTGGTTGTGGCCAACAAGAAAGACCTGTGTGAATACGGCGACGCGGATTTATCTATGTCAACCCTGACCGGCGAAGGCAGAACCGAAGTTCTGGACAGGTTAGTGGAAATTCTAGATGAATTTGTTGAAACTTCTTCAGTTGAACCGTAGGACTCTAAGCGGTCTGTTTTATCACGTATTTGACCATTGCCGGAGATAGTTTTGTCTCACGGGATATTTTTCCGGTAATGTCTTCAACATCCTTCCCTTCTGATTGCAGTTGATTTATTCTCTCGAATACTCTATCTTCAACGGTATAGTATTCGTCAATGTCTTTTCGGTGGCCCCAGACATCTCCTTCGATTATCTCTACGCCTTGCATCTCTAAAAACATTTGACCTGCGCGGGACATTGTCTTGTAATAAGATGAAGGTACCTGAATTGCTTTTATTCGGGGACAATTTTGAAGCAATCGGAATATGTCTGTATTCGATGCCCTGAAAGCCAGGTGAATTAGTTGTTCGTTTCTGTTGAGTTCGTCTATTTCTCTCTTGGAACTTACCACTCTTATCTTCATCATCAAAAAACACCTCTTTGATATAATTGATTTTGCTCTTTACATATAAGGATATTGTTTTGAAGCAAGATTGCTCACAGCGAGCATAGGCAAATCTAATATTCGATAGATTGTAATTAAAATTATAGACTATGCTACGAACTCTAAAAATAAATTTTTCATATATAATATTTAAATTAAATCTCTATAAGATATAACGCAATCCGTTATATGTCATATGATATTAAATAGATTTGTTTATATTTTCATATCATTTTTATCAGCAACATTTAACTTAATCACATAAAGTGATTCAAAAAAATATTTTTCTCTTATCATCATCTGGGACTTCAGCCCTACTTTTTGTGCTTTCGTCTCCACGTCATCTAGTCCGCTTAGGCTGGATACTAAAAGTAGAGCGCGACCATCGGGCTTGAGATGTTCCTTTAGCCCCTCCAAAAAACGGTCTATGGTATCTCTTCCTGATGCTCCTCCATCGAATGCGAAGTTTAGCCAACCCTCCACCTTGTCCGTTGGTTCCGTTGGAAGATATGGGGGGTTGAAAATTATCAAATCGAATTTGCTCTTAATCCCCATAAACAAGTCGGTTCTTACGGTTTCTATTCCTGCCTTATTGGCCATTTGTACTGCATGGGGGTTAACGTCAGTGGCAAAAACACGGTGCACCAGAGGCCGTAGTTTTGCAGAGATCATACCACTTCCGCATCCAAGCTCTAAAACGTTATCTTTAGACTTGACTTCCTCTTGAGCAACCTTTAGCAACAAGTAGGTATCGTCTGCAGGTTCGTAGACCTCTTCGAAGAGATATTCATCTTTTGACATATTCAATTGTTTTAGATGTAACTATTCTCGACGTTCAATTACATTTATAGTGCTTAATGATACCTTTCGGATTATAGTGTTTAACGATATCTTTCGGACAAATCTCGAACTCTCAAGAGTTAGAGATTTGATCTATTCGTATCGTTAAACACTATTCTGGCGAAAACCAGTTAGTATTATCTAATTGGTTCTCGACTATATTTGTCGTTTTAAGCGTACTTATTGATTAGCACAAATAGTACGAATACGGAAATAATCAATACAAATATGTTTTTATTCTTTAAATTATCTGCTGAATTTGCACCATCTTCTGAGGTTCCATCATAATTTTCGGTCGCACCCTCAACAGGAGGCCTGTGAATCGATGGCTCGACTTCGGTACTCGCCTTTTCTTGCGTTTCGGTTATTTTGACTTTGTCTTGGTTAGATGCGAGAGTAGCAGTTTTTGAGATTGAATTGGATGATATGCCTGTTATGATAATATCGCCATACGAATTATCATCCAATGTACCTGTGGAAATGGTGATTGATGTGCAGATGATGATGATGACCATCAATGAAATGTAGATCGTTGAACACACAGTGCTTAGAAGGTGATTTTCAATCATTTCAAGGATCATATTTAATTTTACCATTGGCCCCTCATTTTTTGGACTTTTTAGGTAAAATCTCACGTTCCTTCCTTCTTCGTTTTCAGCAACCATATGTCTTGACCGCCATTCCCTTTGGACTCGGTCCAGCCGACTAATACGTAAATACCGGTGCTGTATCTTAAAATTGATCGACAAAGATCGAACTTAGATTCACCAAATGTTTGTTTCCAGACCTCGTTACCATCTGAATCGGTCTTCACCAACCACATATCCTGATTCCCATTTCCTTCAGATTCGGTGTAACCTGCCACTAGGTAGTTACTGCCATCACTTATTATGTCCCAACCACCATCGTTTCCAGATCCACCAAATGAATTATCCCACTTCTGGCTTCCATCCAGGTCGACTTTTATTAGCCACATATCTCTGTTGTCTGTTTCATCCTTTACTCCTGTTATGATATATCCATCACTGACCTTGATAACAGCGTTGCCCCACTCGTCTTTTGATTCACCAAATTGTTTGTTCCAAACCTCAGTACCATCGGAATCTATTTTCATTAGCCAGAGGTCTTTGCCACCAGATCCATACGATTCTGTAGCACCGGTCAATATATATCCTTCATCTGCTTTTTGGATGGAATTGAAAAGATCGTTTTTGGATCCGCCAAAGGAATATTCCCACTCTTTGTTTCCATCTAAATCTGTTTTAACCAGGTAACCATTCATGATTTTAGCGTCTGGAGACTCCGATACTCCTGCAATCAGATATCCATCTGTGTTTTTCAGCAAAGACGCACCCCATTGGTCGCCGGGCCCTCCAAAATGTTTTGTCCAGGTTTCTTCCCCATCTAAATCAGTTTTCAGTAGTAGCAGATCTTTGCCCTCAGAACCATAAGACTCCGTAGTCCCGGCAATGACGTAACCATCACTGGCTGTCAAAAGGGACCAGCCCATGTCATCACCAGCCTCGCCGAAGGTCTTATCCCAGTCTTTTTCGCCATCTGAGTGAGTCTTCACCAGATATACGTCTCGTTTGCCATTATCTGCAATGGTATAGCCAACAACGACATAACTAGTACCATCTTTTTGGAATGCGATTCCACGATCGTTTTTTTGCTCACCAAAGGTTTTATCCCAATCGATATCTGGCTGCCCAATGACGACCTGGAGCCAAAGTAGAAATGCACAGATCAAAAGTGTGACCATCATCTTTTTTGAGGCCATATGTTTTCGGAGGGTCGATGGCCTACCAATATTTTTTCCCATTTTAATTGCCCTCTGGATCGAGATATATTTTATTTCGATAATTTCTATCACATTAGTCTAAACAGCATAAACAGCAGCGCAATAATGGATAGTATACCTAACAACAGAGTTGGCGATTCTTGTGTTTTTTCTTTAGCCGTGTGCGTCTCAGTAATGCTTTCGGCGTTGTACTCGTCAGGAGATCGATCCTCTGAAGAATCATCTTGGTTTTGAGGTGTTTGGTAAATCGGGTCGATATTAGATTCATCGTTGAGTTCAGGATCTTCATCATTTACGGTTATCTTCAAACGCGACGAGTCCAACATACAGGCGGTTCCATCGTAATATCTGTAGCATATTTTGGATGGCGGGATTTCAAACCTGCCAGCCGTCCCACAAAATATGTTATATTCCAACGTGGTAGTTTCCCCCGGAAGTAGCACTTGAGATAGTTCAGTATTTCCATCTATAAATTCTGCCCAAGGGGGAACGATTTCTTCTACGGATACCTTCGTTCTTCGATTGCCAGTGTTGCTTACGTCTACTGTAATTCCAATCTTTTCACCGACATCCACACTTGTAGAACTGGCTTTCTTGGTTGCTTTTACGAAAGGGCCTATGACGTCTACAACAGGACTTTCTGAAAAAACGGCATATGAATATCCATTTAGTTCATAGCTAGCTTCTGCGGACGGAAGAGCCTGGTTTTCACCAGGTTCCTTTGCTTCTATTTGGTAGTTTATTACTTCCATTTCATCTGGTAATATTTCCAGATCCCATTTTAAAGGAGAGGATGTTTTGAAATTTCTACCGGTGGAATCGGTTAGCTTAATTTTCAAAGTCTTGTTTCCTGTGTTTCGCAACGACAAACGCACGTAGTTAATCTCTCCGAAGTTCTGGTCTTCTTTTACGTACTTGTTTAGCTTAATTGGTCCGAAGATATCAAACATCGTTCCAGCTTTCGACTGTACCACTTCGTCCTCTGAATCACGGTACGTGGCATGAGCGGTTACCTCGAATTTTTCCGGTCCTGGTAGATATGGAACTTTTACACGGAGCTTTATGGGATCTATCGCCTTCGTATTTTGTTTTTCATCCCAACTTTCGCCGGGTTCAAGGGACGACTTGGAATATTTTTCATATACTAATGGTGGGGTCGATGTTAGCACTATGTCGATGTTATCAGCGTCTATTTCTCCAACGTTTTCTACGTTTAGCTCCAGCTCTATGTACTGTTCAGCGTCGTAGGAATCGTCGTCGGCAGATAGTCGTATCGCTAACTCAGGAAGTGCTCGGATTTCTATCCGGACTTTGGCACTGGGCTCTATGCCTTCGTCCAACGAGTAATCTCTGATCTTAATGTCTTCTACGGATACCTTAACACGATCGTCCACGTCAAAACTGTTGCCTTTCTCCATGGCTCTACAGGCGATGAGTTCCCCGTCCTGATATAAGTTCAACATCACCATCCAAGGCTGAGATTCTTCGGGGGTAAAGTCTGCTACTATCAGTACATAGTCGTCCAAATGGAGAGTTTCGCCCCAATGAAGCTCACCGTCCAAGTAATCTCCCCATTGCACTGCAGAACTGGTCACACAGATCAGCAACAAAGAAATTAAAAGCGTTTTCATCATGTTAGCGTCTGAAAAATATCAGGTAAATGGCCAAAATTAAACCTGTTATCAAAAGGTACATGCTATTGTCGATATCGCTGGCCATGGGCCCAGAAGCACTTTTTGTTTCTTCTTCGGATTCGTCTTCTAACTGTTCCTTGTTGGAGTCAATAGTTTCAGTGGATTCAACTTTCGAAGATGTGCTAGAAGATTGGTCTTTGTCGATCTCATCAATTGTGGTCGAAGATTTGCTGGTAGGATCTGAAGGGCTTTTAGAGACCGGGTCACTGTTGGTGATGGCCTTTGTACTGCTTGAACTAGTTGTAGTACTTACAGAATTAGTCTTGACGGGGGCAGGTTCGTTCTCAAATGCGATGCCTTTAGGTGCATAGAAAACTATTACCTCGTCTCCATCGACTCGTACCGTTTTTCTCTTCTCATATTCTATTTTAGTATCGGGATCGCGCCACCTAACTGAAAACTCATGAACGCCCTCTTCGACGTCGATCTTGCCGAAATCAGCGCTATTCTCTTTCTTCACTTCTTTATCTTTCTCGTACACGCCGTCAATGTAGAGGTAGGTGTCTAGGTCTTTATCGTTCTGGTTTACTACCGTTACAGTGACGTCGAATTCTTCGGGTTCAGTGTTTTTGGTGGTGTAAATAGTGACGGCTTTGTCTTCCGATATTGTTTCAATCACACTCTCTTCATATTTCTTTTTAGTATCGTCATCCCACCAAGTAATTTCAAATTTGTGAGGGCCAAAGCTTAGCGGATATGTTCCAAACTTATCTTCTTTCTCTTTGCTTATGTCTTTTGTTTCTTTCAATTCTGAGTCGATGAAAAGGGATATGCTTAGTTTATCGTCGTCGTTGTTAAACACGTAGACAACAGCATTCCCTATATGTTCTTCTTGCCCATTGTTAGAATCTACATCAGCGATTTCGTCAGTGGCTGTATTTAGTCCAAGTTCTTCCTGCGAAGAATCCACGTCATTCGTTTCAGTAATGGCGTTCGAGTTGGTCTCGCTCATTTCGTTTGTTGTCGTAGTCGCGTTGTTGCCATTAGTTAGTGTTGTGTGCGTGTTGACCATTTCTCCATAGTCATTGACCTCAAGCGCGCCCATGGCTGTGCCTGTAATTAGGGTAGATGTGGCCAATATGCACAACAGAAGCTCTTTCATTTGGCGTTGTCTTCCGACGCTTGCAGATTGTATTTCGGGTAATTTATTGATCATACGGACAAACATCTGGTTAGACCTTATCTTTTAAAAATCACACGATCATATTAATAACATCTATATATAAAATTAAAATTTATAGTATTACTACCGCGACTCTTATTGCGAAAAGATTATTTATGGGAAATCGGATAAGATGCTCTTGGATGTGACATTGTGACAGACTGGGCCGTTCTCTTGTTGATACTAGAAGGTATACCCTTCTTGGCATTTATATATTATTTAGAATATCAGAAAAAGATGCATCTACTTAAGAACGACATAGTCAAAGATGAGCCCTTGGACGTCAGGCTTGAGAGGCGACTTATAAGTGGTATATTCCTCTCATTGGCGGGCGTCTCTTTGATTATATCTCCGAGCATAGCCAGATTCGCAGGTTTAGAGGCCAGCTTAACTTTTGAAATGCTGGTCATGGGGGTCGTGGTTCTCAGCTCAGGTTTGGCCATGTTGTTAGGGTATAGTTTTCAAAGGGGGAATGCTTCCGACTCGGATAGTATGTTTGAGTTCAAGTAAGTAGAGATATATTTCCAGCAACGATTTTCGCTGCGGTTATCACTATATTTTAGACAAAATAGAGATGAGGGGGCCGGAGATGGAAACAACTCCGGTCCCATGGCAAGTTATCATATCGAACCTGCTATGTCTTGGAGACTTAGAGTGGCGAGTTCTTTCGCCCCTTTTGTATCTTGACGGTAAAGGAGGTCACAGATGGACAAGGGAAAGAGACGCTTCTCGCCTAATCTTGCCATACACCATATTTGGTAATAAACTTTTTGGTTAACGTATTACACAACTTGCGAATACTGAAAAGACCAGCTATTGTCATAACTGGCCAAACGAATCTTCGCTTTACATCATTGGGGGCATTCCACCCATCATGCCCGGCATTCCGCCCATTCCACCAGGCATTCCACCCATCATGGGTGCGTTTGCACCAGGGGGTTTTTCGGATCTCTTGGCTACGAGAACGTTATCAATCCTTAGTATCATGTTGGCCGTGTCAGCAGCAGATCTAATTGCTTGAGTCTTTACCCTCAAAGGCTCGACTACGCCCATCTCCCACATATCTACGACCTCACCTGTATAGGCGTTCAAACCGTAATTTTTCATGCCAGCTTCGTGCTTGCTTCTCATTTCTGTTAGCTTATCCAGCGAATCGAAACCTGCATTTTCCGCCAGGGCCTTGGGGATTTCCTCTAAGGCTTCGGCGAACTTATCCACTGCCAGTTGCTCTCTGCCTTTTAGGGAAGATGCGTACTCTTTCAACCTGAGGTACAATTCAACCTCAGGGGACCCCCCTCCTGCCACCAGCGTTTCATCCTCTATGGCGGCCGCAACAGCGTGTAATGCATCGTCCAATGCTCTTTCCAGGCTGTCCACTATCTGGGGAGTGCCTCCGCGGATCAGAAGTGATACCATGCCTTCGTTCTTGGTACCGGTGACGAAGGTCATTTTGCCACCACTGATTTTTTTCTCTTCAACCAGAGCGGCTTGGCCCAGATCTTGGGGTGTAAGTTCGTCCAAGCTGGTAATCAGGTTTCCTCCAGTGGCTTTGGCCAGCTTCTTCAGATCGCTCTTCCTTATTCTGCGAAAGGCCATAATTCCTTCTTTGGCCAGATAACTTTGTGCTAGCTCATCGATGCCCTTCTGGCAGAATATTACGTTTGCTCCGCTGGAGATTACCTTTTCCGCGACCTTCTTAATTCGTTCTTTTTCTTGGGTGGCAAACATCTTGAACTGGTCAGAAGAGGTTATGTTGATCTCAGCTTTTGTCTCTGTATCTTTTGATTCGATCGATGCGGTGAGAATGGCGATTTTAGCGTTTTCAACCTTTTTGGGCATGTTGGAATGTACTCGACTTTTGTCGATTATGATTCCTTTGATCAGCTCGGTGTCGTCTACGCTTTCCCCGGATTTCTTCTCTACGATTACGCCATCCAAATCTACAACGTTCTTTCCATCACTTTCATCGGTGACTGCCAAAACCATGTCCACAACATACTTGATCAACTTGGGATCAGGTTTGCCGGCCATCTTTCCTGTCATGGCAGTTGCAGATATCTTCTCCAAAAGATCTCTATCCTTTTCGGAGACTTTAGAGGCCATGGTCTTCAAGATCTCCATCGCCTTTTCAGCCGCCATTCTGTATCCCGAAACTATCATCGTGGGGTGAACTCCATCGCCAATAAGTTCTTCTGCACCCTTTAGAAGTTCCCCTGTTAATATCGACACGGTAGTGGTACCGTCACCCACTTCGTCATTTTGGGCTTTGGCCGCTTCTACTACCATCTTGGCGGCTGGATGTTCCACTTCCATTTCTCGGAGAATGGTCACACCATCGTTGGTTATTGTTATGTTTCCTATGGAATCTACCATCAGTTTGTCCATACCTTTTGGGCCCAGAGTGCTTCGCAGCGCTTTAGCAACGGCTCTTGCGGCCATGATGTTTCTTGACATGGCCTCTTTTCCACTTTCCTGACGGCCCCCATCTTTTAGAATCACTATTGGCTGTCCACCTAATCCTGCCATACTCTACCTCCTTCTCAGGACTACACTGTTTGATCTTCTATAAAACGGTTTCTGGTCATGAGATCGGTTGTTCCTCCTCTGAGAATGGTCTTTGTTGTGAATAGAAATGGTTTTCTGTGGAGATCTTAATAGTGCAGTAATATGGCTAGAGAGATAGTTTTGATTGGGCGGTCCAACGTAGGTAAGTCCACACTCTTCAGACAACTTACCGGTCAGAAGGTCCGAACGGGGCGACGGCCTGGAGTTACTCTGAAACCCACTAAGTATCAGGTGGGAAATGTGGTCTATGTGGACATGCCCGGCTATGGTTTCATGAGAAACGTGCCCACAAAATATCAGGAGAACATCAAAGACTTCATCGTTCATTATTTCGAAGACAATCGGGACGATATAATCTTGGCGTTACAGATCATAGACGCATCTGCTTTTCTGGAGATTGTCAAAAGATGGGAACAACGTGACGAAATCCCATTGGACGTGGAGCTGTACGAATTTCTCCAGGAATTGGATTTAAACGTAGCTCTGGTTTTAAACAAGATTGACAAAGTCACCAATCGCGATTATGTCTTGGACCAGATTGCGGAGCAGATGGACATGTTACCTCCCTGGCGTCAATGGATTGATCGATTGGCACCCATATGCGCCAAAAAAGGAGATATTGATCCCTTATTGATGATCATAAGATCTCATATCCAATCCTTGCCCTCTAATTAAAAATCAAATATTCAAGAGGCCTGGTTTTCTTTATCGTCAATCTCCTCCAGGGCTTGTGCACTTTGTTGAGGTTGTATGATGACGTTTCGGTAGGGATAGGGGATCTCCACTCCTTCTTTGTCGAATCTCTTCTTAACGGCTTCAGTGATATCGCAAGCAGTGGTATAGGCCACATTTCTGCTTGGCACATCCACGTAAAGCCGCATGTTAACCGCGAAATCTCCCAATTGGGTTACCCTTACCATAATTTCACGGTTTTTCATCACTAAGGGATGTCTCATCGCCGCGTCCATCATAATATCTCTGGCTTTGTCAATGTCTGCGGTGTATGCAATCCCGATGTTGATGGGCCAGGTGATCACGGGATCAACGATGGACCAATTTATTATGGCTTGGTTGTCCATTATGCTGTTAGGGACGACGATCCTGCGGCCATCCCATGTTAATATCACGGTGTGCCTCAATGTGAGGTCCTCTATGTGACCGTACTCACCATTAAAATCAACGTAGTCCCCCACACGAATGGGATGAAATACGGCCAGGAATATGCCTGAAACTACGTTGGATAAAGAACTTTGAGCGGCAAAGCCTATAGCTATGCCTGCAACGCCCGCGCCTGCTAACAAGGTGACTGCCATTTTGCTGAGTGGCTCTATTTGGTCCACCACTAATATTATTCCAATGACGTAGACTGTGGCCACCAACAGTCTGCGGGTTATGGTTCTAAACGTCCTCTCCGTTTCCGAATCAAAACCCATCTTTTCAGCATTTACCAGCTTAGGAACGTGGGCGGCTAACAGTCTGTTGATTATTTTGGCCGCGACAAGTGTCCCCACTACGATTACAGTTACGATGATTACAGTATGTAATATCGATATTAGATCCACGTTTAGAGCATCGCTCATACGCTCAATTATCGAATATAGGTTCGTCTGAGCACCATCGCCCATAAATTGTGACGGCACTTCAGAGGGTAGTCCTGAGGATATATTAGCAGTTCCCTCTGCAACTTTGGATACGGTTTCCGGAGGGAGTGTGTACTCGTAGAGGATCTCGTCTCCTTTTGGCAAAGTCACCTGAGGATCTCCCATTGGATAATACAATAACCATATTTACTTAAGAGTTTCGTGTATAGGGGCCAGAAATATATTCTCTTAAGGTATGTGTTTAGCACATCTCAATCAGCATCATCAAAGCCATTTCTTGAGGTCTCGCGCGGCCAGTTCCTGTGAGTTAATTTTGAGTAATTGCAGCTATTGATGTTGTTTTTCTACTTACCACAAGTTGTTTGTCAGCGCGTATTCATTGACCAAAACCAACATCATGCAATCGATTATAGGGGAGCTAAACACGTACCTCTTAAGTAATTATCGAAAATTTGTTTATACTTATAACTACAATGAAATATATGATGACATGATTGGCAGATCAACCACACTACTAACCTTTGGATTATTGGTGACAATCGTCGCCTTATGTATGCAAACGGCTAATTCAGCTACCTTCATAGTTTCCTCAGACGGAAGTTATCAAAGCATACTGGAGGCCGTCGGTAAGTCTAGCGAAGGAGACCGAATCGTAGTTAAGAGTGGAACTTATTACGAGAACGTCGATGTCCACAAAAAGCTCATGGTTATCGGTTTGGATACCGGCGGTGGAAAGCCAGTAATTGATGCAGGTGGTCGTGGCAGCGGGGTCGTAATCTCTGCAGATGGTGTTTTATTACAGGGGTTTGAGATTGTAAATTCTGGTAATTCTTGGAAAGACGCAGGAATAAAGATAAAATCTGATACATGTGTGGTTGGGAGAAATGAAATTAGGGACAACGAATATGGTGTTGTTTTGGACTGCGCTAATGAAAACCTCCTGTTTAACAATACCGTCTGTCAAAATGATGTGGGAATATCCTTTTATTCCTCTGAAAATTGTACTGTACTAAATAACGTTGCTTGCAACAATACGTTCAGCGGATTCTTGCTAAGCAATTCTAAAAATAATTCCTTGAAACGTAACAACGCCAGTTGGAATCATTGGTCTGGATTCGTACTAGATGAATGTGAAGGTAACTTGATATTGGATAACGTTATAAACTTTAATGAGAATGAAGGAATTTGGGCGCTGCGTTCTAGTGGCAACACATTTCAAGGTAACGGAATTAGATCTAACTACATATTTGGATTGCGTCTTTACTATTCGTTTACCAACGTGGTTATGAAAAACGTGGTAAGCGGCAGCTTGGATGGTTTTAGTTTGGAAAACTCCAATGGTAACGTTTTTGGTGGCAATGACGTTTTAGATAACGATTATGGAATGTACGTGGATACGTCTTTCAACAACAAAATTTTCATGAACAATTTCATAAATAATGTTCATGGCGTTTACTCTTGGAACTCAACAAGTTTGTGGAACTACAGCGAACCTAAGAATTATCAGTATAACAATGTGCCTTACAAAAGGCGTTTGGGCAATTTCTGGAGCGATTATGGAGGGTCAGATTCCTTTGGCGATGGGTTGGGCGATGTACCTTACGTAGTTATTGGTTTCGAGAAAGATCTTTATCCATTGATGAAGCCTTCTAATAAATATATTATATTTGTATAAATTTTTAATTATGGTGCTTATTTATATCCAGTTCCTTTGAAAAAAGTGTAGCAAAATGTGCCGTCGGACTCTGTTGTTCTGTATAAATCAGCGATTCCCTTGTCCCAAGTTATTTCGTCGATCAAGTTTATAGTCGAAAACCAATTAGATGATACTAATTGGTTTTCGCCAGAATAGTGTTTAACGATACGAATAGATCAAATCTCTAACTCTTGCGAGTTCGAGATTTGTCCGAAAAGTATCGTTAAACACTATAACTCGATGGACTGTTCTTTGGCTCCTTCCACCATGGATATGAACGTCTTTTTGGTGAATCCTTCTACTAGATGTGGTCTGCAGGCATCAGCATAAACCATTCGCGGCGATACTTTTACGTATTTATATCCGGCTTGATTTAAGAGAGGGTATATCTGCCGCCCAATCAGCGCGTTTCCTCCGAGTCGGGATTGAACATCCACCAAACACTTTACGTCAAGAAAAGCCTCACTGCTTTCAGGAAAACAAAAATAAGACCCATGGTCACCTTCGATGACCGTTATGGAACCACCTGGCTTTAGTACAGATTTAAGTTCTTGTAGGGCCTCTAAAGGCCTTTCAAGGTGTTCCAACACAAAACAAACAAAAACGTGATCAAAACATTCCTGAGGGAAGGGCAATTCGAAGATATTTGCCAACATAAAGGCCACATTTGGAATGTTCTCTTTTTTGATTAGAGCCTCGGCCCTTCCAATAGAATATTTTGATAAATCGATGGAGATAATATTCGCCAGAGGGCTCTGCTTGGCCAAAATAATCGTTTGCGCACCCGTGTCACAGCCAGCTTCCAAAACAAGACTATCTGCAAAATATTTGGTATCGTTATGAAGTAAATTAATAAGCGTATTGGCTTGATCGACCAAACGAGATGCCTCTATATCAGAATAACCATGAACATAAGCACCCATACCGATTATTATTTTGAATATGAGTAATTAACAGTTAGGTTTAAAAATATTATAGTTGATAACTAATTAGATGAAACTAATTAGTTCTCGCCAGAATAGTGCTTAACGATATGAATAGGCCAAATCTCTAACTCTTGCGAGTTCGATATTTGGCCGAAAAGTATCGTTAAACACTATAAAGTAAAGCCCCAGGGAATTCGACAAAATAAAATGGCCCAAAGCCCAAAGGCCATTCACTTTAGGATTTCTTGCAAGTGGAAGTGATGTGGCCCCAGATTTCCCTCGAAGTTACCTGCTGAAATGCGAACCACGCCCGGAACGGTACACGCCGCCTTAATTCCTGCACGCATGGCGTCCTCGATGGCTTCTTTGTTAACCCCATTTATCACGATCTCATAAGAGGAGGTGATCTCCTCAGGCAGGGTACATATGCCATCTTCTCGCAAAGAAGGACAAACTTCTTCGTTGGTGGAAGCCTTCAAAAACTTGTACTTGCTGCCCACCTTAGAACCACTGGCAACAACACCACCAGGAAAAGGAGTTATGGTGCCTTTCAAACGTCCTATGGCATCAACAGCGGCTTCTGCAGCCACCAAAGCACTGGCTTGATCCCGAGCCTGGATGTAAAAATTGCCGCCAGCAATGCCATCTACGGCACCAATGTTGTCTTCCACCAAGAAGTCGCCAGACATTATGGGCACGCTGCACATATTGAGTTGGCAGTGCTCTATTTCTTTCTGATATCCGTCACCGAAAAATAGAAGCTTTTTTCCAACGTCAAACTGTTTCTCCGCATCGGGCAGACCACTGAACACTGCAGTGGTAGGAGCAGTCAACACGCACTGTCCAATTCTGAATAACAAGGAGTTCTCCAAGTTCTTGTAGCCCATGTTACATATCTGAATGTAGACGCCAGGTCTGCCATCCGGAGTTTCGTCACCACCCACCAAACATTCGATGCCCGCTTCGGCAGGACAGCCTATTACAGAGGTTCCAAAACCGGTGGCTTCTCGGGCCGCTTCCAGCGCCCAACGCTGAGTAATTGCAGTGATTAGTACTCGAGAGACTTTTATGGGAAAGGCCTCTGCAAAGGTGTCTTCAATCTCCACACCATTTATTTCCATTTCGTCCCCACCTCAAAGATTCGATCATATTTTACGTTATTCTGGATTGTAAACCGCCAGTCTGAAACCCTCGTCCGTATCATTCTGGAAAGCCGCTGCCGAGCAGACCGGTTTTTCGAAATGAAGATTGAAAGCCTCACGGGCCATTTCAGCAGCACTACCTCCAGAAACATCCACAGGACCAAAATCAGTTTTTTCGTAAGTGGCCACCATGAAGGCACAGTCGTCATTTAAGTTGAGCTGTTTCACCCTGATCTCGTCTCTTTTGGCTATGCCCAACCACCCTTTATCGCCATTCACAACGCCTGCAATCCGGGGAGTATCTAGCTCATCTCTCTCGTAACCATAGGCCATCAGACTCAAAACGATGGAATCAAGTGGCTTCATGCCATCAGATATCTTTTCAGCTATCATATCCGTATGGTTGCCGTTTGTCACCACCGCCAAATCACCTACCAACCTAATGCAATTGTAGGCGATGTAAGGGCTCTTTACCATGTCTTGAAGATTCAATGAAGATACCATGATTCTCCCATCGTTTTCAACAGTTTTACGATTGGGAAACGATCTTGATGATACTCTGTAACAGACCCAACACTTCTCATTGGTCCTGCCTATTGACACGATCCTGCCCACGTACATGGGTTATCTCCTAAAAAATATATCGTTCGACCATCAGTCTAAAAGGCCGAACTTTTCCGCATTGGCATCTGCTATGGCCTGGATCTGAGCTACGATGTCTGCACCATCCTCTGTGCGGAAGATATGCTTGTATCGTCCTTGTAACTTGAGATATTCCTCTACGGGCTTCTTGCGCCGAACCTTCTTGACTTCAGTAAGCTGACCGTTCACGTACTCATAAAGTGGCCAAAGGCAGGTTTCAACCACCAACCTGGACTGTTCAATGGTGGTTCCATCAGCATAGCTCCATCCTGTGATACAAGGGGCATTAATCTGAATGTAAGCAGACCCCTTTATATCCAAAGACTTTCTCACTTTGCGTCTCAAATCAGCAGGATAAGCAATAGACGCTGTAGCCACATAGGGAATGTGGTGAGCCACTGCAATGGCAGGCATGTCTTTTTTACGTCCAGGATTGCCCAAGCTTTCCTTACCAATGGGCGTGGTGGTAGTGCTGGCGCAGAAAGGCGTAGATCCGCTCATCTGAACGCCAGTGTTCATGTAGGCTTCGTTATCATAGCATACATAGGTCACATTGTGATTTCTGTCGAACATTCCCGAAATACAACCCATACCTATATCGAAAGTGCTACCGTCTCCTCCAATCACCAATAGATTAGTGTCGGTTTTGCCGAATTTTTTGAGGGCAGCTTCAACTCCAGAAGCGACGGCTGCAGCATTTTCGAACAGGGAGTGTATCCAGGGAACCTTCCAAGAACTTTCTGGATAAGGTGTTGAAGTTACTTCCAAACATCCTGTGGGCGAAGCAACAATGGTATTAGGCCCTGCTGCATCAAGAACCAGCTTGATTGCTGTGGGCATGCCACATCCTGCACAAGCCCTATGACCGGGGGCAAATAAACTCTCTTGCATCGGATAATCCTCCTAATCGATACACTCCGGATTCACGGCGAAGATTTCAAACTCGTCTTCTATACCGCTGTCTTTCACCTTCGACGCCTTTTCAACGACCTTCTTAATTTGCCTTTTTGGCACGTCTCTGCCACCAAGGCCTACGGTAAAACCTATTATGGGCACGCTGACGGTGCTATTGTAAAAAGCCCCCTTGAGGTCTGTAAGCAAAGACGGCTGGAAACCCATGGAAACGTCCTTTTCTATGACGGCTATTACGTTTGCATCTTTGAGAGCCTTTTTCAGCGCCTCGACCGGGAAGGGTCGATAACTTCTGACTTTTACCAGACCCACCTTGACGCCCCCTTCTCTCAGCTCATCGATGGTATCTTTTATGGTGCCTATTATTGAGCCCATGGTCACCAGCAAGATCTCAGCATCGTCTGCTCGATAAGTGTCGATCAGTCCGCCATAATTTCTGCCGAAGAGCTCTTCAAACTCTTTGGCGGCATCCTCGATCTTCTTAAGGGCCCTATTCATTGACTGATATTGAATGTACTTGAACTCCGTAAACCAACTGGGGTCGGCAAACGCTCCGAAGGTCTTGGGATTCGCAGGATCCAATATTACATCAGGACGATAAGGCGGTAGATACTCTTTGACCTTTTCGACGTCCAAGAATTCTACGGGCTCGTATACGTGGGTGAGAATGAAACCATCCATGCAGGACATAGAGGGGGTTAAAATCTCTGGATCCTCAGATATCTTGTAAAGCTGAGGGGTCATGTCCATGGCCTCTTGTACGTTCTCCGCGTAAAGCTGAATCCACCCAGCGTCACGTACCCCTAATGAGTCTTGCTGATCGTTCCAAATGCTGAGTGGAGCACTCAGAGACCTGTTAACGGTGGTCATGACTATGGGCATACGCATACCAGAAACGTTGTACAGTACCTCGAACATGAGGGCCAAACCCTGACTGGTCGTGGAGGTGTAGGTCCTAGCCCCTGCAGCACAGGCCCCAATGAGAGCCGACAGTGAAGAGAACTCAGACTCTACGTTTATGTACTCACAATCTAGCTCACCGTTGGATACAAATTTCGAAATGTGTTCTACGATGTGGGTTTGTGGCGTGATGGGATAAACAGAGACCACATCTGGTGAACAGCACTTTACAGAATCTGCTATGGCATAGGAACCTTCTGCCACTTTCATCATTTATTTATCCTCCAAGACCATCTCTATCGCCCCTCGTGGGCACTCGTGGGAACAAATTCCACAACCTTTGCAGTAGTCCAAGTCGGGAACAAAATTGTAATCGATCTGGTGAATGCAACTGTCAGGGCAGTAAATTTCACAAAGGCTGCACTTGATGCACTTATCGTGGTCGACGATTGGCACAAATGTTCGCCAAGCACCAGTCTTGGTAACCTCGGTACTGCCCGGTTCGACCACCATACTTATTTGGCATTTAGACATCAGGAAACCCTCTCATAAGCAATTTTTATGGCCTTGAGATTCTTCTCACCTAGTGCGCCTTTGAATCTATCCGATATGGCCTTATTGAGCCCCTCCAACCCAACCTCTTTGGTGGCGCCACAGAATGCACCCAACATGGTGGTGTTGACGATGGGCCTGCCCAATTCCTCCAAAGCAATTTTGGTGGCATCTATGGCAATAATTTCAGCCTCTAAATCGAGGCCAAGATCGTCTTTGGGCCTATCGGTGTTGATTATGATTTTGCCATCTGGTTTGATACCACTGGCCACATCCACCACTTCTAGAAGAGTGACATCTTGAACTATCACGTAATCGGGTTCATATATCTGGCTTCTAACCCGGATAGGGTCATCGGCAATCCTTGCAAACGCCATAACAGGGGCGCCTCTTCGCTCCACGCCAAAGGCGGGGAAGGCCTGCGAGAACTTCTTGTCTTCGAAAGCCGCGACAGCTATTAGCTCGGCAGCAGTAACTGCGCCTTGGCCACCTCTGCCGTGTAATCGTATTTCCTTCAACCGGCTGACCTCCTCTCCCTGGGCGTGAGGGGGTGACAAGATATAGCCTTTTCGGAGATGATTAACCATTAAAAGATGTGTGGAAAAAGAACCATCACCACATTTTAATAGGGGATAAAACCTAACCAGGTGAAGCTTCGTATGAATGACGAAAACGATGATGAAAACAGGGATGAGTTGCTATTCGCCGTGAAGGCCGCCAAGCACAGCATCCCCAAAGGCATCAACTCTCACGTGGGCGAAATCCTCGCCTTCGTCGAGGGCATGGCGCCCTTTCTGGGCAGGGACATAATTATCAGTCTTAAGTGTCATAACTGTGATAACTATGCACCTTCGTTCTTTCCTGTTGAGGGAGACTTCGATATCGTAGATCCACACGAGTACTGCCACGTCAAGGGGCAAGGTTTGCACCACTTGAGCCTTTTTACAATAGCCAAGTGTGTGGAACATTCACAAAAAGCACAAAAGGAAATGATGGACCTGGCAAAACGCATGGTAGAAGAGGACCTAAATCCTACCATGGCCGACAAAAAACTTTATGACCGGAACGCCTTTGCCAGCTACGACTTGGAGTTCAAGATAAAACCAAGAATTGGGGAAATATGCATAGAATTTGGACATCAGAACAACGGTGATTTCGTGGATAGCGGGATCAAAATATGTTTGTTGAAGCGATTGGACCCCGGATACGGGGAACAAACTTCAAGCATAAAAGCTGTGCAAAAATCGGGTCAGATGGCGATGGTAGTTATGGCTGGCCGCAACATAAGACGACAGATGGGACTCGACGAAATTTTAGATAAGGTCGCCGAAAAATATTACATGAATATAGTATATCTATGAAATCGTTTTTGCTTTAAATACATTGCTCGAATGATAAATACTATATAACTAATCAAAGGATGTCTAATACAATGGTACGGTTTGTTGTGCCGGATACGAGTGTCGTGATCGACGGCAGAGTCTCCGATAGGGTAAAATCTGGGGAGTACCTAGGAAGACGGATTGTAGTTCCAGAGGCGGTCGTAGCCGAATTAGAGGCTCAGGCCAACCATGGCAGGGAGACTGGAATAAAGGGATTAGAAGAACTCAAATTGCTCTCTCAGATGGCCAAAGTTGGGAAGATCGAACTGGAATACGTAGGTGTAAGGCCGGACTTAGACCAGATAAAGCTTGCTGGTGGTGGGGAAATTGACGCCATGATCAGAGACGTGGCTTTAGAACTTGGCGCGGACTTTCTAACCAGCGATGCAGTTCAATCCAGAGTTGCTGAGGCCATGGGCATCGAAGTGAAGTACATTAGACCTCAAAGAGGTGAGATAAAACCACTCACGTTGATGAATTATTTCACACCAGATACGCTATCAATCCACTTAAAAGAAGACGCCATCCCCATGGCAAAACGTGGAAAAGTTGGAGAATTCAACCTCACTAAGATCGGCAAAAAACCTCTGAACGACAGAGACCTACAGGATATGGCCAGAGAAATATTTGAGCAGGCCAAAGTTGACCCCCAAGGTCACATCGAAATGGAAAAAATGGGTGCTGCAGTCATCCAATTGGGACCCATGAGGATCGCCATCGCCAGGCCCCCTTTTTCCGATGGTCTAGAGATTACCGCCGTTCGACCTGTGGCCAAAGTGGACCTAGAAGATTATAGGCATAGCGATGTTCTGAAAACCCGACTGAAAGAGGTACAACGTGGTATTCTAATTGCAGGCCCACCGGGCTCTGGAAAGTCCACCTTTGCCGCTGGCGTAGCAAAGTACCTTTACGACTGCAACTACGTTGTGAAAACCTTGGAATCTCCACGAGATCTTCAGGTTCCACCTGAGATCACCCAGTACGCCCCACTAGAAGGCAGCATGGAGTCCTCAGCCGACATCTTGCTGATGGTACGGCCCGATTATACCATCTACGACGAGGTGAGGAAGACAAAGGACTTCCAAGTATTCGCAGACTTGCGGCTGGCTGGTGTAGGGATGATTGGCGTGGTTCACGCCAACAAACCCGTAGATGCCATTCAGAGACTGATTGGACGGGTAGAGTTGGGAATGATACCCCAAGTAGTAGATACGGTAGTCTTCATAGACAAAGGCCAAGTATCCCAAGTAATGGACGTCGAATTCGTGGTCAAAGTACCAGCAGGTATGATAGAAGCAGACCTTGCCAGGCCGGTAATCGTGGTAAAGGATTTCGAAACGGGTAAAGCTGAGTACGAACTTTACACATACGGCGAAGAAATCGTGATCATGCCGGTGACCAAAAATACAAAGAAACCCGCATCATGGGATCTGGCATCTCGACAAATTGAAGAGGAAATGGCACATCATTTAAAAAGGCCATTTGAGGTTGAGATGCTCAGCGACTCCAGTGCAGTAGTCAGAGTACAAGAAGAAGAAGCGCCACGAGTGATCGGCAAGTCGGGACGAAACATCGACATGATTGAAAAATCGTTAGGCGTTCACATAGACGTCCAAACTTTCGATTATGACCAAAAAACCCTAAAACCACGCCATGAGAACCCAAGAATTTACGCCAAAGTAGAGGAAACAGATCGACATTTGATAATCTGGATCGAGGGAAAACCAGGCGAGAATTATGAAGTCTACGTTGGAGATGATTTCGTATTCACTGCCACTGTGGGAAGGCGTGGCGACATCAGAATGATCAAGTCATCTGATTTGGCCAAACAAATAATCAAGCGGCGAGGGATGGGCGAGAGGGTAGAAGGACGCAAAGTTAGCGAATAAATCGCGTCCTTTCAAATGCCCAATACCAACCGAATTGTGTTTCTGACGGCAGGAGCCAATCCCAGTACCAGAAGGGCCAATTTTGTCAAGTTTTTTAAAGGAGACTCCCCTTCGAATGAGGAGTCAATCAAGCTTAATGCTGGTATCAATATGGCCAGCTTCAGAGGATACATGACCAAGGCCGTACCGGTTAAATTGATGAGCATGGTTGGAACGACATGCTTTTCGTAGTAGCCCAACCAATCTACACCTATGTAGGTGGAACTGGCATCTAACATATGAGCATATAGAATCAAGAGATAATATCCATCATCCAGAAAATGTATTCTAAGAGGCACTCTTAAAAACCAGATACATCCTGTCAAGGCAGTTCCCAAAAACACCACCACAACCAAAACCCAAATTCTCTCAACACCTGCCTGTGACAAAACTATCAAGTTGATAGAAGTCCAAAGAAGGCCAAGTAGAGCATAACCCTTAAGGAAATTTTCATCTAGAAACTTCTTGCAGAGAACTAACAAGAACACCGTAACTAGAGCTGTCAGGAAATATATGAAAGGGGTTATGAGCAAATACTTGAATGGAGGTGCTACAACCTCTGCATCTTCAATTACCCTTAAACTGGCACCTGCCAAGATGTAGGGGATGGTGTAAATGGTCAGTTGTTGATCCACTTTGAGGTCAAGATATCTAAAAAAGTTAATTAATACAAATATCATGGCCCCAAAAATCAAAGCCCAAGTTAAAGTATTAACAGGATTATATCCCGTGTCGTATATTATCGGCTCTACGTAATATTTATATATCCAAGGGTGCAACTGGTACTCGCTCCTGTTGGTCTGTTACTCAAATGAGTGACATGATATATAAGAAACGTTTTGAGAACGTTAATCGATCCGATAAGAGCATGAATTGCGGAAGATATATATACTCATGCGGGCATGTGGTTTTTGTCCGTTTTCTAATTTTAATTCGAGGTATCTAGATGGTTGAGGTGTTTAAAGGTACAACTACGGTGGGAATGGTATGTAACGATGGTGTCGTGCTTGCGTCAGAGAGCAGGGCAACCATGGGAAACTTCATCGCCAGTAGTACCGCACAAAAAATATATCAGATCGCAGATTTGATCGGCATGACCACCGCCGGGGTAGTAGGCGACGCTCAATCGCTTGTCAGGATGGTACAGGTAGAAGTTCGGCTTTACGACATGCAAAGGGGTGAACCCATGACCGTCCGTGGCACCACATCGTTGCTATCAAATGTTCTAAGCTCCAGACGATACTTTCCCTACATGGTACAGTTGCTCTTGGGTGGCGTAGACAAACACGGGCCACAACTATTCTCAATCGACGCTTTGGGAGGACAAATCGAAGAGAGAAAGGTAGTTGCCACAGGATCGGGATCGCCCACAGCATACGGTGTCCTAGAGGCTTTGTACAACCCAGAGATGAGCACCACAGAAGGTGTCGAACTTGCGATTAAATCCATACACAACGCTATGAAGAGAGACTCGGCATCAGGCGACGACATAAAAGTGGTCAAGATCACCAAAGACAACTATGAGGTGGTAGCTGATACTGAGGTGAAGAGAATTCGTCAATCATTCTAAGCAAAATTGAATGACACTTTTTTTTGGATGTGTTTCATTGTCTATAGAGGATATTTTATTAGAGCTTAGGCATAAAATTCAGAACAAACTGCCAGAAAACATCAACGTTACCAGCTTGGAATTCGAAGGCCCAGAATTGGTCATATATACAGACGACCCAAAACGGCTGGCTGATGATGGTGAGATAATTCGATCTCTGGCAAAAGAATTGAGAAAACGGGTCGTCGTAAGGCCAGACCTCAAAGTACTGGCAGATCCCGAAGATGCCATAACGAAAATTCAAAATGTAGTTCCAACCGGCGCAGGACTTTCAGACTACTACTTCGACGGGCAGACAGGAGAAGTGGTTATCGAAGCTGAAAAGCCGGGATTGGTCATAGGAAGACACGGCTCAACCCTGCGAGAGATTACCAAGTTAATCGGCTGGACTCCAAAAGTGGTGAGAACGCCACCTGTCAGATCTTCGACCATAGCCAATACCAAAGAGTATCTGCGCAGTGTTCAAACCGAACGAAAAGACATTCTGAAGATCATCGGAAAAAGGATCCATCGAGATATCGCTTCTAAGGACCAATGGGTGAGAATTACCACACTGGGCGGCTGCAGAGAAGTGGGGAGAAGCTGTATGCTTCTTTCTACGCCAGAGTCCAAAATAATCATAGACTGTGGTGTCAATGTGGGCTCAGACGACAGCGCCACGCCTTATCTCTACGTACCAGAGGTTTACCCCTTAAATCAAATAGATGCCGTAGTCCTAACTCACGCTCACCTCGATCACTGTGGATTGGTGCCCATGCTCTACAAGTATGGATATGAAGGTCCAATTTATTGCACACCGCCCACCAGGGATCTCGCAGTTCTCCTGCAATTGGATTACATAGAGGTGGCTGAGAGAGAGGGCAAACGAGTACCTTACAACTCCGCAATGATAAGAGAGGCTTTGAAACACACCATCACATTGAATTATGGCGACGTTACCGATATAGCCCCAGATACAAAACTTACCATGCATAATGCAGGTCACATTCTGGGATCTGCAGTATGCCATTTCCACGTAGGTGATGGACTTTATAATGTGGCCATAACTGGTGATTTCAAGTTCGAGAAAACCCGGCTTTTCGATCCAACAACACACACATTCCCCAGGCTGGAAACGCTCATCACAGAAGCAACTTACGGAGGCTCCAAAAGCACCCAGCCATCTAGGAGAGAAGCTGAGAATAAACTTCTGAAAGTGGTAAAAGAGACCATCAATAGAGGTGGAAAAGTGGTAATTCCTGCCTTCGCAGTGGGCCGAAGCCAGGAAGTAATGGTGGTATTGGAAGAAGCCATCCGTAAAAAGAGCCTAGATGAGATCAACGTTTATTTAGATGGCATGATTTACGAAGCTACGGCAATTCACACCACCTATCCAGAGTATTTAAACAACGAGCTTCGAGATCTAATATTCCACAAAGGGATTAACCCCTTCCTGTCCGATTGTTTCGTACAGGTGGAGACGCCAAAGCAACGAATCGGAATCATGGATGGTGATCCATCTGTAATATTGGCCACTAGTGGCATGATGAATGGTGGCCCGATAATGGATTATTTGAAAGGATTGGGTCCGGACGAAAGAAACACCCTTGTGATCGTAGGTTATCAAGCTGAGGGAACACTGGGGCGCCGCATCCAAAAAGGGTGGAACGAGATTCCAATTTCGGAGAATGGAAAGACTCAAACGTTTAAAATCAACTTGGATGTGGTCACCATAGATGGGTTCTCAGGACACTCAGATCGCAATCAACTCATGGACTATGTGAGAAGGGTCCACCCCAAACCCTCGAGAGTAATTACCAATCACGGAGACGAGAGTAGTTGCTTGGACTTGGCAAGCTCCATATACAAGAGGTACCGGATACCTACTGTAGCCCCCATGAACCTAGAGACGATCAGGTTAATCTGATCAATTCAAAAGCTTTATCAATTTAATCGTCAATTAACGGGAGAGGTTTTGTGCGATGGGAAAAAGAACTCGGATCATCAACGATCCTTCTGATCTGGTTCCTTTGCTCCAGGCTTTCGGTTCAGATATCCATAAAAGGGTTTTCGATGAGCTTTGTGAGGATTGGCGTACCAAAAATGACCTTTTAGAGATTATAAAAAACGATAGAGGCGTTAATAAGAGTTTAGATCTTTTGAAAAAGAGCGGACTGGTGGAAACTAAGTGGAAGATGCCCGAGCCTGGTAAAAGTCCAGAAAAAGAATATCACTCCAGTTATTCACGCGTTCAGGCCAACTTCCTCTGTCCAATGAAGGACTTAAGTGAACTGATTTATCTGACCTTTATGTCAGATGAAGAAATACGTGAAATTACAGAGAAAATAGAAAACTGTGTTGCAGAAGGCAATACATCCCTTAATAACCTCTCAAGAGAGCTTAATCTCAGTCAGACCTTTATAAAGGGGGCATCCAAGAGATCAGAAAGACTTAACGTGCGAGGTCAGAGAGTGGAGTTCACCAATGAAAAAGATATTTGAAGGTGTGAATCGATGGTCAACATTTTGAAAAGCAAAAGAGAGAGCTCAAGGTTCCAAATACTGGTGGAGATCGCAGCCCACCAACCCAACGTGCGCCAGAAAGAAGTAGCAGAGAGCCTAGGCGTCACCCCCCAAGCCATATCTGAATACATCAAAGACTTGGTAGCAGAAGGCTTGGTAGTATCTGATGGTAGAATGAGATACCGCACCACCAAAGAAGGTGTAGAATGGTTATTGGAAAGCGCCACTGATTTGAAGAGATACTCTCGATATGTGATGGAAGATGTAATCAGTCAAGTGTCGGTCTGGCCCGCCATTGCTGATGAAGATCTGAATGAAGGTGAACTAGTTTCGTTGGAAATGAGGGGGGGATTCCTCTACGCCAATCGAGAAGGAAAAAATGAAGCCACGGGAGTAACCATCTTTGACGCAAAAGCAGGCGAAGACGTTGGCGTATCCGATCTCAAGGGAATGATTCCTTTGGGAAATGGAACCATCACCGTGTGCAAGGTCCCTAGGGTCCAACTGGGGGGATCCAGAAATGTAGACGTAGAAATTTTGTCCAGCGTTCTCAACAAGGCAGAGATGGTAGGTGCACTTGGCGTTGAGGCCCTGATAACCCTTCGCAAGTTAAACCGAGAGCCCGATGTATTCTTTGGAGCAAGAGAATCTGTGGTGGAATCGGCATTTCACGGAGTGTCCTCTACAATAGTTTGCGTCGACGAGCATGTTCCCAATTTGCTCAGTCGGCTAGAGTCCGAAGGCCTAACGTACGAGCTTCTGGATCTGACCAAAGCGTGATCTGATCCAGATGACTTTTAAGGTCCTAGCACAAGCAGAGAAAGCCAGAATCTTGATTCTGCCTCTTCACGGAGGAGAGGTTATGTTCGAGGGGTATCTCCGGTTAAAGGATACACCCAAAGGGCCTCGTGCCTTCAAGTTTTTAGTATACAAGAAAGACAACGGCGGTGAGCAATATCTTCCGCCAGAAGACGTTATCAGATTGTTTCGGAAAGCCGAATCCATATACTTGGCACCAACAGGCGATTCGAACTTAGAAAAGAGGTTTCTCGAATTTCTGAATGCTTATCAGTTGTCCTGTCGTAGAGTAGCAATCTGTAGCTTATGTCTAAAAGAGGCACGCAAGTTCACACCAATCAACAAAAACGCAGTTCGATACAAAGATGGATTGATCTGCGAACGATGTGCCATGGAGGAGCTAAGAAGGGAAGCCGATTTCAGAAAGTTGGGCAGGGCATCCAAAACGCACTTGGCCAGAATTTTGCTCCAAAGAAGAAATTTGGACCACGTCTTAGATATGTTGAACCTCACGAGATTGGATTCAGATCTCACCAAGTTCGACGAAATTTCAGCCAAAACCGACGAGCTAACCTTACCAATCGCAAATTTGGATCTGCCGCCTCCTTTTAAAAAATTGTTGATGAAACGGATCAAACACCTGCTTCCCGTTCAAGCCAAGGCAGTGCAAGGTGGACTTCTAGAAGAAAAAAACTTGTTAGTGGTCTCTTCCACCGCCACCGGCAAAAGCTTGGTAGGGGAGATGGCAGGAATCAAGAACCTATTGGATGGAAAAGGCAAACTTCTTTTCTTGGTACCTCTGGTAGCCTTGGCCAACCAGAAATATGACCAGCTTTCTTCTCACCGTGATTTAGGACTTGCCACGTCCATTAAGGTTGGTGTGAGCAGAATAAAGTTGGGGAAGGCCAAGAAATTTAGGCAAGACCTAAACGCAGACATAATCACTGGAACCTATGAAGGCGTGGACCAGGTTATGAGAAGTGGCAAAAGCCTAGGCAAAGTGGGCACAGTAGTAATAGACGAAGTGCACATGCTAGAAGAACCGGAGAGAGGCCACAGGTTGGCAGGTCTCATCGCCAGGTTGAGGTTCGCCCACCCCAAAGCCCAATTCATCTACCTCTCAGCGACAGTGGGAAACCCTGCCGCCTTGGCCGAGCAACTGGGGGCCAACCTGATAAATTATGAAATCCGGCCAGTACCCATAGAGCGTCATCTGATATTCACCGAAGCTCACGAACGAAAAGAACTGATCAGGAAACTGGTAAAATCGGGCCATTCCAAGACGTCCTCTACTGGGTACAGAGGGCAAAGCATAGTGTTTTCCAACTCCCGAAAAAACTGCAACAACCTGGCCAAGGCCATACCCAATGCAGCAGCCTACCATGCGGGCCTCCAATACGACGAGAGAAAAAAGATCGAAATTCGCTTCGCTCAAGACAAAATAAATGCGGTTGTCACTACCGCTGCTCTGGCCGCAGGGGTGGACTTTCCAGCGTCTCAGGTGATCTTCGAATCCCTGGCCATGGGTATCGAGTGGTTGAACGTGCACGAATTTAACCAAATGTTGGGCAGAGCAGGCCGACCAGGATATCACGACAAGGGGATGGTCTACCTGTTGCCAGAGCCGGGAAGAAAGTTTAGTGGAGGGAAAGGGGAAGCAGAAGACGAGGTTGCATTGCGTCTGCTTCGAGGCCAGATGGAAGATGTTTTACCTCAGTATTTGGAAGAAGAACAACAAGAGGAGGTATTGGCCAACTCAATTGTTGCCAAGTCCAAAAACGATCTGATCCGGCTGCATCAGCTAACCACGGGTTTGGACGACATCAACATGAGCTTGAAGGCCTTGGCAAAAGCGGGTCTGATAAAAGGGATTCAGCCAACGCCCCTCGGCAAAGCCGCAGCGGCCCATTTTTTGTCGCCAGAACAGGTGGCAATAATCCAAAAAGAGATAAGGAAAGATAAAAATCCGCTGGAAGTCGTTGTGGAACTGGAGAAGTTCGAAGCACTGTATCTAAAAGCAGCAGAGAGGATATCCATCAAGTTGAAGACGAACATATCCCAAAGAGCCCTACACGGCTCGGTTTTAGATATGATCAACAGCGAAGACCTCTCCAAGTTGGAGCCAAAAGAGCAAGAACATCTGTTAAACTTCGCCCGGGACTTCACCAGATGTAAATGCAAGGAAACACCCTACTGTGGTTGCCCAGAACGAAAAGTATCCATGAAGATCGTGGAGCTACGAGAGGACGGAAATTCACCCAACCAGATAATACAGGAGTTCAACGACGGCTATGGCATGTACGCCTATGCTGGCGACCTGATAAACTATCTGGACCAAGTGGTGCGCCATCTGGAAGCCATAGAGAAAATCGCCAACGTTTTGGGTAAGAAAGAAAGGGCCCTGGAAGCAAAGACGCTGCGTGCAAAGATTGAAAGCGGATGAAAAGTCAAAACCATCGTCTCGGATCCAAACGATTGCGGTATTTGGATATGAACTCTTTTCCCAGAACCAAACTGCCCAACCAGAAGGAGACCTCCCCACAGATCACCAGAGCAGAAGAGAGTGCCACCTTCACTTTTGTGGATAAAGTGGATTGGTGGACCAGAAAAAGCCCACCATAAAGAGGAAAAGACAATCCGATTAAGCCCAAACCAATACAAGATTTCCAATGTGATGTTACCTTTGAACTTTGATCGGCCTTTGAAATCAGAGCAATATTCATATTCAACCCTATAAATAAAATATCATTGGTCAGATTCTTAAAAGTTAAGCCCTGAAGTAGCCGTTTTTATTTCAACTCCCTTAAGGCCGCTAGAGCGAGTTCCACCTTTTGGCGCATATCCATTATCTGACGCTGCCTATATCTCAATTCGTCCTGACGAGCTACAACCATCCGCGCAACCTCAGAGGGTGCAGGCCCGCCAGGCCTGGTTCTAAGGGCCACGTTTTTCTCAGGATCGAGAGCCCGTTCTAGCATACCTTCGTCAAACCCCATCTGACTGGGCCTGATTTCAGCAATCGTAATTGCCACGTTGTCCAAATCGTCCAAGGAAGGACTTCCACCTTGCGCTGCCAGAGCGCCCACTATTTGGTGTGCGGTGCGGAAGGGTATGCCCAAGGATCGAACCAACGAATCTGCAAGCTCAGTGGCCGTAGAGAAACCAGCTCCCGCACTGGCAGCCAATCTATCAGTGTTGAATCTGGCCGTACTAAAGCAGCCATCCAGTATACGCACAGCCCCCCGGACCAAGGAAACGCTCCGCCACAAGTGGGGAGTAACCTCTTGCAAATCCCGATTGTAGCTCATGGGCAGGGCCTTGCAAATGGTCAACGCCGAGATTAAATCGCCAACCACCGAACCGGTCTTGCCCCTGATCAGCTCTGCAGTATCAGGGTTCTTCTTCTGGGGCATTATGGAGCTGGTGGAAGCATAAAGGTCATCGATCTCAATATAACCAAACTCCGAAGTGCTCCACAAAATGATCTCTTCGGCAAAACGGCTCAAGTTGACCATAAGTATAGACAGATCAGAGAGGGCCTCTAAAACGAAATCTCGAGAGGATACGGCATCCATGCTATTCTCAACCAGACCTTCAAAACCCAGTAGCTTTGCAGTTAGAGATCTGTCAATGTAAAAACCAGTAGACGCAAATGCCGCAGCCCCTAGTGGGCTTTTGTTGATACGTGCATAAGCATCCCTAAACCTTTCATAATCCCGAAAGAAAGCGTCAGCGTGAGCCAAGAGATGATGGCCCAATGTGGTGGGTTGAGCGTGTTGGAGATGGGTGAAACCAGGCACCATGGTATCTTTATGTTCCTCTGCCAAGTTCACCAACGTCTCTGTTAAAGAATTCAGCTCCTCCATCAGAGATAGCACCTCGTCCCTCAAAACCAAGCGGATACAAGTGGCCACTTCGTCATTTCTGGATCGGCCCATGTGCATCTTGCCCCCTACCACACCCACTCGAGATATCAACTCAGTCTCGATGGCCTCGTGTACGTCTTCGCCGGGCCCCAATTCAGACTCTTCGACCCCTTTTAGAGCCGATAGGATCTGGGACGCCTCCTCAGTAGAGATTAGACCCTGCTCTTTTAGCATCATCACGTGTGCCTGATCCACCAACAGATCTGCCTCAAAAATCCATTTATCAGCATCTCGAGATGATATAAACTCCAGAACGTCTTTTGATATCTGGCCTAACCTACCTTTTCGCAACAACATGTTTTCAGCTCGTATAATCAGAATTTATCTTCACGTAATCGTAGCTCAGATCGCAACCGAAACATCTCGCTTGCCCCTGTCCAAGGCTAAGGTCCAAGGATATTAGCAACTGGCTTGATTTCATTATGGCCTCTGCTAGGTCTAGTACCCCATCTACAATCCGTCCCTTTTCCACCAGGGTAGCCTCGTCTCCAGATTCTAGTGAACTTATGGACAAGGTTATCAAATCAGGGTCCAGTTCAACGCCTGAGCGTCCCAAAGCAGCCACAATCCTTCCCCAATTGGGATCTTCTCCAAATATGGCCGTCTTTACCAAACTGCTACGCATGATGGTCCTGGCAGCCTCTTTGGCATCATTTTGGTTTGAGGCACCACTGACCACCATCTCCACGTATTTGGTTGCCCCTTCCCCATCCCGGGCCATAATTTTGGCCAGCTCCACGCATACGTAATTCAAGGCCTCTTTGAAGTCGTTTAGATCACAATTTACCCCGCTGGTGGAAGTGATAACAACCATATCGTTGGTGCTGGTGTCTCCGTCCACTATCAGCATGTTGAAGCTATCTTCTACTGATTCCTTCAAACACTCTTTCAGCACTTGGGATGATAATTTGGCGTCAGTGTATAGAAAAGACAACATGGTGGCCATGTGGGGTTCGATCATTCCCGCACCTTTGGCGATACCTGCGACTCTTATACCTCTATGCTCTACGGCCACTTCTTTGAGAACGGTGTCCGTAGTCATTATGGATCTAGCCGCCTCTTGGCTGGCTTGCAGGTCGTTTCTCAGAAGGGGCTTCATTTCCTGAAACATTTCAGACATCAAATCCAGGTCCAGATACCTACCTATAACGCCAGTAGAGGCCACTCCTATGTTTTCAAGAGGGGTTTCCAGATGGTCGGCCAAAAGTGCAGCCGTACTCTTGGCATCATCCATTCCCCGACTACCAGTATAGGCGTTTGCACAACCACTGTTGGCGATAATGCCATCCAAATGACCTGATGCGAGATTCTGTTCGGTCACATCCAAAGGAGCTGCTCTAATCTTGTTGGTGGTAAAAACGCCAGCTGCAACACCGCTGGCGGCAATAATTGCCAACCCGTACTTTCCCCGCCTCAATCCGCAGGCTTTTACGCCTTTTACGGCACATATACCACCTTCAATCCTCTTCAACCTCGTACTCCTCCCTGCCCAAACCAGCTATGATATCTCCCCTGGTAACGATTCCCACCAACTTATCTTCCAGCACCACAGGCAATCGGTTGATTCGGTGTCGGACCATGAGCTTTGCCGCAGTCTCAATTGAATCGTCCTGGCTAACGGTATGAATTTTCTTGGTCATGACTTCGGAGATGGGAATTTTACCAATTTCCTCAGCACCAGCTTGCATCTTTTCCCAGTGTATCAAGTCTCTTATGGGAATTTCCAGTACTTCTAACGGGCTGGGAAGCAAAAGGCCGGTCTCATCTTTGACTGAGAGCAATTTCAAAAGATCAGATTCTGAAACTACGCCCGCCAACTTTTCGCCATCCAAAACAGGCACACCACTTATGTTGTTCTTTTTGAGCAACTTCACCACGAAGCTTACCGGATCATCAACCATGCAAGCTACTGGTTCAGGGTTCATCACATCTATGACCATCATATTACGCAACCTCGATAACCTACAAACCTTAAAATTATAGTGTTTAACGATACCGATCCGTATCGTTAAACACTATTCTGGCGAAAAACAATTAGTATCACCTAATTGGTTTTCGACTATAATTGGCTCTCGACTATACCTGTGGATCTCTCTCTATTTACTTTTTTAGTGTTCAGGGCGCAACGCCGGGGAACCACAGACCAGTCGTCTCATCCAACCCCATCATCATGTTCATGTTCTGAACGGCCTGACCAGAAGCCCCTTTGACCAAGTTGTCTATTGCTGAGAGCACCACGATTCGGTCACCTGAACCGTCAATCTCAAAGTTTATGTCACAAAAGTTGGAACCCCTTACAGCACCAAGCGAAGGCATGTTGCTACTCATTCTCACGAATGGCGCGTTTTTGTAAAATTCACGATAGAGCTTGTTGATCTCTGATGCATCTGGAATGTTTCTCTCATATTCTTCTTTGACCAACACGTGAGCAGTGGTTAGAATGCCTCTTATTGACGGCACCACTTGAGGTGTGAAACTCACCTTAATACCTGGAGAAAGGCGCCCTAACTCTTGTTTTATCTCGGGAACATGCCGATGAGTTGTAAGCCGATAGCCTTGAACGTTCTCTGCCATGTTGGGATAATGACTAGTTTGGGACGGTGAGTTACCTGCCCCTGATATCCCCGACTTGGAGTCAAAGACCACTCGTTCTACAAGGCCTGCTTTGGCCAAGGGTGCTACAGCAAGGGATGCACCGGTGGGATAACATCCGGGGTTGGCCACCAAGTTGGCGTCTTTGACCTCGGGATGAAGCTCAGGCATTCCAAAAGCGGCTTCTATGAAGGCCTTGTGTTTGATCTTGTAGGTCTCTTCAAAGACGTTTAAGGGGAGGCGATAGTCTGCACTTAAATCTATTACTTTGGCCCCACCATCCAAAAGACCCGGCACCCAGTCCATGGCAGTTCCGTGGGGCACTGCTGTGAATACCACATCACAACGTTCGGCGATCTCTTGTGCAGAAGGCGACTCGAAGGATAGAGACGTAATTCCACGTAGATGAGGGTGAACTTCATCTACCGGCGTTCCCTCCAAACGCCGAGAGGTAATGCACACCGCTTCAGATTGAGGATGAACGCTCAACAGGCGTAAAAGTTCACCACCGGTATAACCGGATCCACCTACTATGCCAACTTTGATCATGAGACCTCATCATGACCGACTGGTATAAAGTGGCTTCTCTACCAGGCCTTTTTACGTTCACAGTATTATTGAAAAACAGGGTGGAAAATAGAGACTATGCAATCTAGATTTCACCACAGATCACAGACCCCACTTGTTCTAGCTCAATGGCAACCTCTTCGATATGCTCTCGACCTTCCAAACAGTCTAACCAGCTTTGAGGTAGCCAGTATGTCCCCTGCCCAGCGCCGATCAACGCGCCGGTTATGGATGCGATGGAATCTGTATCACCGCCCCCATTGGCAGCATTTATTAGGGCCTCTTTTGGTGCGAACTTGAGGTAACAATAAAACGCAGCGGGCACGGTATCCTGGGCCATGGGAGACGTGCCTATCGCGGCTAGGGCCTCTTTTGGTTCCAGGTCGAGGAGGTCTTTAGCCATCAGTAAACTATCTGAAAAATCAACGTCCACTTGTCTGCAGAAAGAAGCGGTCATCTCCACCACATTTGAGGAGGAAAAACCCAGAAAGGACAAGGCCACCCCAACGGCTACTGCCACTGCCCCTGCTCTAGCGGAAGGGGATGAATGTGTGGGCAAACTCTGAAGATCTGCATACCTGGCCACCAAATCCAAGTTGCAATGATAAACCAAGCCGATGGGTGCCGCCCTCATAGCCGATCCACAGGAGGGGATGGCTAACCCAGATTCTTTCCAGGATGTTCCCGTCAGCAGCTCTTGGATGGCCGTCTGACTGGTGAAGCCGACACCCCGATTAAGGGAAGGGTCCTCCAACCAACAGCATCCCCATTCCTTCAACTTGGTAGCGAAATGTTCTACGTCAAAACAGCCCGATTCGATGATGGATTTTGCCAGTATCAACGTTTGTTCGGTATCATCGGTAAACTGCCCCTTTTTCAAGTTGCAATGAAAGTGATCAAAAGATGGGTCGATCATCTCACGAACGGTGCCCACGCACGCTTCAATCAGATCTGCAGTCAGTCCCTCAACAGGCATTCCCAAGGCATCTCCCGCCGCCAAACCCAAAAGACAACCTTTGTAGTGGTCCACCAGATCTATGACCATGCAAAAGTCCAGACCATCATAGAACTAATAGTCATCGGGATGATGTAGTCACCTCTTCATCGTTGAAACGTGTGCTTGCATCCCAGGCAGAATTGGCACTTCACTTAACGCAAATAGAAACAAGGCATTATGCCAGAAAAACTGAACCAGAAGTGATATAAGCAAAAGCTAAAATCGGAAACACTTGCCCGTAATGTATAAGGATGTACAACGGTGAGAGGATAACTGATTCGATGACCCCAGAAACACCTTGTTGATCATCGATCATTATAACACGTTACAACTGTAAATTATTACTGAAAAAGGAGGACGACATTGAAACAGCTTATGTCCGGCAATGAAGCCATCGCCCGCGGTGCCTACGAAGCGGGTGTGACCGTTGCCGCAGGTTATCCCGGCACACCATCCACGGAAATTCTTGAAAACGCAATAAAGTACAAACCAGACATATACTGCGAATGGGCCCCCAACGAGAAAGTGGCCTTTGAGATGGCCGCTGGAGCCTCTTGTGCCGGTGCCCGCTCAATTGTGACCATGAAACATGTGGGGCTAAATGTGGCCGCAGACCCTCTAATGACTCTGAGCTACATCGGTGTAGAGGGTGGATTTGTAGCCTGTGTGGCCGACGATCCAGGAATGCACTCGTCTCAAAACGAACAGGACACCAGAAACTACGCCCGCTTTGCCAAGATCCCCATATTCGAACCTGCAGACAGCCAGGACGCTAAGGACTTCGTTTTGCTGGCCATGGAGATCTCTGAAAAATACCAAACTCCGGTGATACTTCGTTCCACCACCAGAGTGAGCCATTCCCGCAGCTTAGTGGAAGTAGGCCAGCGAACGGTACCAAAACGCGATATCGGCATGGAAAAGAATCCGCCACGCTTCGTGCCCATTCCGGTATGGGGCCGAATCATGAGGCAGAAGGTGGAAAAACGTCTAAACCTTCTAAGAGAAGATGCCGCCAAATCAAATGCAAACCGCATCGAACGACGGGATAACGCTCTTGGAATCATAACTTCATCCATGGCCTACCAGTACGTAAGAGAAGTGTGGCCGGAGGCATCAGTTCTTAAACTGGGATTTTCCTACCCCTTTCCAGACTCGCTGATACGAGAATTTGCAGGGGGCGTAGACCGCCTTCTGGTGGTAGAAGAGCTGGATGACATATTAGAAGAACACATAAAAGCACTGGGGATCGAGTGCCAGGGCCGAGAATACGTATCCGGAATTGGCGAACTTTCAACCAGCCGGCTTCAAGTATCCAGAGCCCTAATGGAAGGGCGGAAAACAGCTGCTGAAAAGTCACCACAATTCGAACTCCCAGATCGGCCACCGGTTCTCTGTCCTGGCTGTCCCCACCGAGGCGTCTTTTACGCTCTGGGCAAATTCGACGTGGTGGTGGCCGGAGACATCGGATGCTACAGTTTGGGTGCCTTAAAGCCCTTGGACCGAATGGACATAATTCTCTGCATGGGCGGAGGGATTTCGCTTGCTCATGGATTTGACAAGGCTGGCGACCCCAGAAAGATCGTAGGCGTAGTCGGAGATTCCACCTTCTTCCACTCAGGAATCACCGGGCTTTTGGACATCACCTACAACAAGGGCAAATCTACCATAATCGTTTTGGACAACCGCACAACAGCCATGACCGGTCATCAAGACCATCCGGGAACAGGCCGTACCCTCATGGGAGAAGAGACAGTACCAATTTCCATTCAAGACGTCGGCAAGGCTTGTGGCATAAAACGAGTCACCACAATAGATCCCTATAATTTGGAAGACACCCTGAAAGTCATTGAAGAAGAGACAAACGCTGAGGAGCCATCTCTGATCGTTTCCCAGGCGCCATGCCCCCTGCGAAAAAGACAGCATGTGGGACCCGTACGAACGATAGACGCAGAACTTTGTAAAAAGTGCAATAAGTGCCTCAAGCTGGGCTGTCCGGCCATAGAGGGTGGAGAGGAAATTAGAATTAACCAATTCTTATGCGAAGGATGCGGTCTGTGCGAGCAAATATGCCCCTCTAATGCAATACATCCCGTAAACGAGGAGGGAAAAATATGACTGGCAAAGAGACGGTGAGCGTGGTACTGGTAGGCGTTGGAGGTCAGGGCATACTGCTGGCCAGCGAGATCATTGCCAAAGCGGCCATGCTAGCAGGATACAAAGTCAAGACAAACGAAGTTCATGGCATGGCACAAAGGGGCGGTTCTGTGATTGCCCAGATACGTTATGGAAGTGAAGTTCACAGTCCCCTTGTGACCTCGGGAACTGCACGAGTTATGGGGGCTCTGGAACATATCGAAGCCTTGCGTTATGCAGATTATTTGGCACCAGACGGAATGGCCGTGGTCAATGCCCAGTCTGTGATACCAGTTACCGTGTCCATGGGTGCGGCCAAATATCCAAATAACGTGGCTGAAATGCTAAAAGAGACGTTTTCCAAACTGATCTATATAAACGCATCCAAGATGGCCGTAGAATTGGGAAACATCAAAGCATCAAATGTCGTTTTAGTGGGCACCCTTTCCAAAGGACTGGATCTGCCCCTGGATGTATGGCAAGAGGCCGTAGCGTCTTGCGTCCCTGAGAAACACAGAGATTTGAACTTGAAAGCTTTTGAAACTGGAAGGAATTTCGTATGAGCGAAAAGGGCAATTTCCACAACCAAAAAATGGAGACCGCGTCGTTAGATGAAATTAGATCATTGCAGACGAAACGACTGAAAAATATCGTGAGACACGTTTACCAATCAAACGTCGCCTACAAAAAACTGTTTGATCAACACGGCATAAAGCCTGAAGACATAAAGACGTTGGACGACGTGACAAAGCTGCCCCTGACAAACAAGGATATTCTAAGGGAAAGCTATCCTCTGGGACTCAGCTGTGTAAATCGAGATCGAATAATCGAAATGCATATGTCAAGTGGCTCCACCGGCACACCTGTGGTTATGCCTTATACCCAAGCAGATCTAGATCAATGGGGCGAATGCATGGCCCGTTGTTACCGTATGTCCGGTGCTTGGCCAGCCGATGTGGTACAGATAACTCCACTACTTGGTCTTTTTAACGGCGGTTTTGGCATGTATCATGGGGCCCGAGCCGCAGGTATGTTCGTGATTCCAGCAGGACCCGGCAACACTGCTCGACAGATCAGGCTGGCCACAGATTTTAAGACCAGGGTTCTAACTGGCGTTGTAAGTTACGGAATTCGTCTCATGGAAGTTTTGGAAGAGATGGGTCAAGAACTGCCAGATCTGGATATTGGAATCTTCGGGGCAGAAGTATTCTCCGACTCCATGAAAAGAAAAATCGAAAACGGACTGGACGTAGAAGCCTTCGACATTTACGGCATGACCGAATCTGGTGGCGTGGGAACGTTAGGAATGGACTGCACGGCACATGACGGTTTACACGTGTGGGAAGATCACTATATCGTGGAAGTAATCGATCCAAAAACCCAGGAACCGGTAGAAGACGGCGAAGAGGGCGAACTGGTAATTACAGCCCTGACCCGTGAAGCACTGCCGGTCATTCGTTTCCGCACCGCCGACTTAACTCGAGTCATTTCACGTGACACCTGCGATTGTGGTCGAACTCACGCACGAATTGCTCCTATCACCGGAAGAATCGATGACATGCTCATCGTTAAAGGGGTGAACTTCTTCCCCAAGCAGGTAGAGCAGACCTTGATGCAAATCCCTGGCGTTGGTGCCAACTACCAGATAATAATCGAAGAGGCGGATGGCGTGAGAGACGTTAGAATCAACGTGGAAGCAGAAGAGGGAGTCACTGGATATACCGTGGAGAAAGCCTTGAAGGAAGCACTTGGCTTCAGCCCAAAAGGAGACGTGTATCCCTTCGGCGGCTTGCCGCGCCAGGCTGGCAAGGCCAAGAGGGTGTTTTACGAAAAGAAGGAGTAGATTGGACCCCACCCACATCTACTCGTCACCAATTTTCACCTACTACTCGAGCACTACTTCAAGTGGCGAAAAATAATTGGTGTTAAACGTCTCACAAGGAATACACAAAATTGAACTATTATGGAAGCGGTTCGGAAGTCTGTTTCAAGAAAGAGGAAAAGCATGTCTGTTTACATGATCATAGAGGCAAAAGTCAAAGATTCCCAAAAGTACGACCAATATATATCTCAGGTGCCTGAGATCGTGTCTAAAAATGGGGGCCACTATCTCGTTCGCAGCAACGATGTCATCGCCTCATGGGGAGGATGGAACCCTGAGCGAATTATCTTGCTGGAATTCCCATCTGAGGACCACGTCAGACGATGGCTTTCATCACCTGAATACAAAGCCATTGCCCCACTTCGCGAAGCTGGGGCGGAGACTCGGGTAGTGCTCCTCGAAGGACATGCATCTAATCGATTTTAGCGAATATATCACTAGATTTAATGTAGATATTTATCCACTAAATTCATATAAGTAATATATTAAAAAATATTTAAGTTATATTTTAGAGGATTTTATTTTGATTCCTTTCTCGTAGTTCCAATCCAAACCCCATAAGCACAAAACCAAACACTTCCAACGAAATACAAATACCCGATGGAATATACCACCAATAATATCCATTTATAAATCCTCCTCTTGAGAAGGTATATTTGAGCATCATTCCACAACTTTTTTGAAGAAGTTCTCCAAGCCCGATGAAACTCAAACTCGCCTCTGTGAGCATAGCGCCAACTACAGTTATAACAAATTTCGCAGATCAGTTACTAAACAATATGCACTCAAAAATATGAGCAATGAACTAAAAAAGAAAATTGAGCTAAAGATCGGAAAGATCATATCCTGATTATTATAGTGTTTAACGATACTTTTCGGACAAAATTTCAAACTCTCGTGGGTTTGAAATTTGACCTACTCATATCGTTAAACACTATTCTGGCGAAACCCAATTAGTATCATCTAATTGGGTTTCGACTATAACTCTACTCTGCAACGTAGTCTGTTCTGAGCGTTAGAGCCGTAATATAAGAAGGACCTACATAAGTTTTCTCAGAGGATGCATCTCCTCTGGGCTGGTCTACATAATCCATGACTCTTGTATCCATACCAGTAATGCTCTTAACTATCCACTCATCTAGATCAGAAGCAGATGTGAGGTTTAAAACAGCCTTGCCTTCATCATCAGTTACGGATTCAACCCAGGAATCGTCACCGACCTTTACGGCCCAAATGTCAGCCCCTGAGAAGGGTTCACCATTGAAGAGCACCTGGAACTGGAAGTCGCCTTCACCAACGGCGGTTATGTTGTCTAAGGGTACTATCTCCAACAACTGACCGACTGGTTCAGAGGCCTTGGAAAAGTCCGCTTCTGGGCCCGCTACAAAGGCCTTAACAGAACAGTGCTTTACGTAAGACTTCTCCACGTACCAATCGTCTGCCCATTCGGCTTTGTCCATGGAGTCAAAGTCTATGTCATCAACGTAGTTATGTTCCCAAATACCTTCAGTAGGTGGTGCGGTTACTATGCGCGTCCAAGCACCCTCGCTGTGGTATCCGTCCACCACAAAAAGTCCAGGCTCGGCAAGGTTGAAATTGTAAACCGTCCAAAAACCGTCGATTGCCCCCTGATCATCGAGAATTTCATCACCGGATGGACCAACGACGGTTATGTTGATTATTCCCACGGGAAGTTCAGTTGAAGCCGCTGAATGGCCACTTCCCAAAGGCAAAAATACAGTATCATCTAAGTTAGCCCAACCAGATATGGGTCGGACGTAGGTTTCGTGTGCGCTTGTGGTTAAGGTGCAACACAGAACGAATACTATAAGGTATGATATAATTCGTCTCAATAGAGTTACCTCCAGTATCTATAAGTAATACAAAATATTTAAATCTTGTTAATAAGGATAAACAATTAAAATAAAAAAAAGAGGCTTAAGTCGCCTCGGGCTGTTCGTGGTCGGGTCTCAGAGTTAAAATGTGGTAGTAAACGGTACCAACGAAACTGTTTTCGCTTGACTCAGGTCCGTGTTGATCAAGGGTTTGTAGATCTCCATCTTTATACATCGCTTTGATCAGCCAAGGGCCCTCTTCAAACAGGTTAAATGTGACCTTACCTTCGTCGTCAGTAGTGCCCACAATATCATCATCGAGATACGCCTTCATGGCACTTACTTCGCAATCAGGACAAGCGGCGCCATCGAAGAGCACTTGGAATTGGAAGTTGCCTTCACCAACAGAAGTTAAATTATCCAACGGCACAATTTCCAACTTCTGACCTACAGGCAACGAAGCTGATGTGAAATCAGAGTTCTCTACCACCAAGAAGGTCTTGGTAAATTTCACCACATCATCATAAGCTTCTGCAATGTACCAGTCATCATCCCATTCAGATTTGTCCATAGCGTCCCAGCCGATATCAGCATAGGGTCCTTCTTCTATGGGCTCTTCGCCGAACTTGGTGAAAATGAAGGTCAACGCACCCTCATGATGCTCGGCCTTGGCAACATACATCCCAGTTTCAGCAACATCGAAACCAATGTAATAGTAAGGGCCGTTTTTCTTGGAATTCACATCGAGAACTTCGTCAATTATCTCTCCAGATGCGACTACAGATCCACTGGGACTAACAACATCTATGTAAATCGCTCCTGGTGGCGCGCCCTCGGGCACTCCATGATGACCCTCAGTTAGTGGCACTATCGAATTATCATCTTGGCCCACCCATCCGATGGGTGGCATGAGCCACGTATCGTGCGCATCTGCTACTGAAAAGCAGAGAGCAACTAGGGTTAAACACGCTAAGATCCGTTTCAATTAATGGTCCTCCAGTCACACCATGTAAGATACTTTATTTAAAACTTATGACAAGACCAGAGTGGACTACTATAAGTTATCAATAAGTCAAAATAATATGTAAATTGGCGAAAACCAATTCGTATCATCTAATTGGTTTTTGACTATAATTTATATTCAAAAACCAACTGCATAAAGCGAATTAATGTTTTCCTAAACGGTGCTTATTCTGAGAGATCCGCTTAGGTTATTCCCTGAGAAGGAGGGAGAAGAAGAGGCGCATTGAGCGCGTCTTCGGGGAGTGATATGTATATTTTTTGATCGTAGTCGTAGAACCATTCCGTCTCGTCACTCTCAAAACAGATTACAGCACCGTTTGTAGTGGTTATAGGTATGTTCAGCATATCAGGAGTGGCCGTATAAAGTGTACGTATTTGGCTTTTGACCAGTAAATTAGTATCTTTTTCCACCCAAACGGTCCAACCCATTTCACTACCATTGTCGAAAAGCTCAGTCATGTTTATCATGAAGGGATAGCTCGGGCTCACTGAGCTTATCCTGCCTACCATGAATCCATAACTTGTACTTTCATCAGGCGACATTTCCATCTTGTAACAACTCTTCCCATTGACTTTATCTGACTCGACAGCAACTATCTCTGATCTGTTGACCATCTCTAAAACGAGCTTTGCACGATCAACCATATCCAAACTGTATTGAAGATCTGGTTGCTGAAGCTTGATCCAATCGGCCCCCACTTTCTGGTAAATGGTGTCGTTCAAAACGTATAGTTCCAACTCTGTTGTTCTGTTAAGGCCCTGGTCATCGCTAAACAGTTCATCTTTGATTTCGGAAATCTCCTTAGAGGCTACAGAAGATAGATTGATGGCACCATCCAAGTTCGTCCAAGTCCTTATTCCCTCAACAGAACCCTCTTTAGTAAAGTTTTTGAACTCGGTATACTGTTCCAGTTCTATCTTGAACTTGTACGACTCCACGTTGTTCATGGAGTCCATCATCTGAAGTTGTATTTCCTCTGCATCAAGATTATTTTCCTCTTCAACACATCCTGTAAAGGCCACTAAAACCAAAGCCAATAGCAATATCTTCATATAGTCCACCCGGTTCCCTCCTCGAATTTAGATGTATTACCTGAAGCAATCACAATTGATATCAGAGATTATGACCAAACAGATGTTTTAAATTTTTCACCAGTTATCATTTCAAATAGTTTGATGTAAATATCTTTGGTTTGATCTATCACGTCATCGGGTATGGACGGTATATCGGGTTCTGCAGATCCCATCTCTCGCGCATCATAAAGCTGATCTTTGTATCCGATCCTACGATAATACTGACGGACGTGCTCTTTGCTCAGGTCAACGAACTCCCCTTCCTCGAACTTGCTTTTGTCCCAGAATCGATCTTCATCAGCAGTACCGTAGATGTCTACGAGCATTAAATTTCGATCTTCATCGAAGGCGAATTCCTTCTTTCCGTCCACATGAATTAGACCGCGTGGTTCTACTTGCTTACGAATATCCTCGTCGATCTTGAGAACGGTCCGCACTATATCTTCATACTCTACGGGCGTCAAACCTGAAATTTTCAAGGCTTCTGACTTGTCTAATAGACGGTCCACCCGTTCTAGTTTAGTTGAAACCTCAATGAAAGGATCTGGCAAAGGTTCACCGTACTCAACGTGATGATTATTCGGAAATCCCAGCGATTCTGGACTTATGTCGCCCCGTTTAACTCGATCATGAAGAGAACCAGCTACGTACCACCTGCATATGACCTCCAACGGTATTAGGTAATTTTTAGACTGTGACGTGATATTTTTGGGATCTATGATATCTACTTTTTTTACCAACATACCATTAGGTGAAATAAATTTTTCGAAATGGGTGTATATTCCCATGTTCGCAGCTCTCTGGAACCAATAAACGCCTTCTCTGCAAAGCGTCTCCCCTTTATGAGGGATAACGCTGGGTATCACTTTGTCGAAAACGGAGATTTTATCTGTAAATCTGAATTCTAGCTTTCGGCCAAGGTCATAGATTTCTTTGACCGAGCCCATCCTCAAAGGTTTACGATCCATTGTCATCTTTACCACAAGAAAAGGTGATAACTCTTTTGCTGGCATCTATGAAGACCCATTCCCAATGCCAAAAGCCATCATACATGCAAATATAAAAGTGAATGTTTACGTAAGTATTCCATCGACTTGCAAACCACGACTATAATTAGGAAAAAAAGGCGACAAAGACAAAGACAAAAACTCAAATCACGCAAATATATATTGCGAACTAAAACGCCCACTCAGCTATCTGCGAGTAAAAAAAAGTGCTGTGAGAGAAGTTATCTAGAAATCTCCCATACCGCCCATGTCACCCATTCCGCCCATTCCGCCCATTCCGCCCATTCCGCCCATATCAGGCATTGCGCCACCGGACTTGGAAGCGATAACGTCGTCGATCCTCAGAATCATTATGGCAGATTCGGCTGCAGAGTTGATGGCCTGAGTTTTAACCCTCAGAGGCTCTACCACGCTCATCTCCAGCATATCAGCGGGCTTGCCAGATTCCACGTTGAGACCTACTGATGTAACGCCCTTCTCGTGACTGCTCCTAAGTGCCACCAGAGTGTCAATTTGGTCAAATCCTGCGTTCTCTGCCAAAGTCTTGGGGATAATTTCGATGGCGTCAGCGAATGCCTCAATGGCCAGCTGCTCTCTGCCACCCACTGTGGCCGCAAATTCTCTCAGCCTCAGAGCCAATTCAATTTCGGGTGCGCCTCCTCCGGGTACCAGTAGCTTGTCTTCCAGAGACACACCTACCACCCTAAAGGCGTCTTCCATGCCACGTTCCAGCTCATCAACTACGTGTTCTGTCCCGCCTCTGAGAATTATGGAAACTGCTTTGGGGTTTTCACATTCTTCCACAAAAGTCATGGCATCGTTGGCGATCTTCTTCTCCTCTACCTTGCCTGCCTTACCCAGCTGCTCAGGAGAGAGGTCCTTTATGCTGGTGACGATTCTGGCGCCTGTGGCTCGAGCCAGCTTTTCCATGTCGCTCTTCTTAATCCTTCGAATGGTGTAGATGCCTGCCTTGGCCAGGAAATGCTGGGCTAAGTCATCGATGCCCTTCTGGCAGAAGACTACGTTTGCACCGGTATCTACGATCTTGTTGACCATTTCCCTGAGCATTACCTCTTCTTGATCCAGGAAAGCTTGAAGCTGGTCTGGAGAAGTGATCTCGATTTTGGCGTCAACTTCGGTCTTTTCGATCTCTATGGGCGTGTTGAGCAAGGCAATCTTGGCGTTCTCGACCTTCTTTGGCATGTTGGGATGAAGACGTTCCTTGTCGATCACCATGCCAAATATCTGTTGAGAATCGGGAATACCTCCGCCAACTTTTTTCTCCACGGTGATGTTATCTATGTCGACAGTTCCATCTTCGTCCATTACGGCCTTGACGGCTTTTACGGTGAGCTCTGCAAGGTCTTCTCTGGCCACACCAGACCCCTTTCCAGTCATGGCGGTTATGGCGATCTTCTTCAACAAGTCTTCGTCATCGGCAGATACATCCACGGACATGTTCTTCAAAATATCCATGGCTTTATCGGCTGCAGCCCTATAACCAGAAGCGATCACTGTGGGGTGAATCTCTTGGTCTAATAGTTCTTCGGACTTCTTGAGCAACTCGCCTGCTAATACCACTGCAGTAGTTGTGCCGTCGCCCACTTCATCATCTTGAGTCTTGGCGATCTCTACCATCATTTTTGCAGCAGGGTGCTCAATATCCATTTCTTTCAGAATAGTTACACCGTCGTTGGTTATGACCACATCACCTAAGGTGTCTACCAACATCTTGTCCATGCCTTTTGGCCCCAGAGTGGTCCTTACCGCAGATGCAACGGCTTTGGCTGCCATAATGTTCGACTTCTGTGCTTCACGACCCTCTGTTCTTTGACTACCTTCTCTGAGAATTAATATTGGCTGTCCACCTAATCCTGCCATGTACTTCCTCCTTAATCAATCAGTATGCTTAGGGGATGTTTAAACTTCTATATGAGCTTTTTGGATAATCATATTACCTATATAGTCCCGAAACCTTTGACTTTATATACTCATCATTCCCGCATGGGAAACCGAAATAATGTTGTAAAACTAACAGATAGGAAGATCAACTACATCATTCGAGCTAAAACCAACAACATAAGCACTAAACGCATCGCTCTTGAGATGAAATTGAGCGAATCAACCGTGAAGCGTGTCTGGATGTATTGGATAAAAAACCGCAAGCCACTGCCCATTAAAAAGTTTGGCAGGAAGTCACAAGAGCTATATGAGGGCACAGTGGCTTTGATACTAGAAACCCACAAAACGCAAAATTTGGGTGCAAGACGGCTCGAGAAGATCATTGAGT
>Ga0272441_10001140_pt1 | contig 56913 bp, 49 predicted proteins | sample SSMProp6N_FD_193582 | JGI IMG/M metagenome (GOLD analysis project Ga0272441, IMG submission 193582) | Marine sediment archaeal communities from Little Sippewissett salt marsh, Falmouth, MA, United States - SSM-Prop-6N | ecosystem: Environmental > Aquatic > Marine > Wetlands > Sediment ...
AAAAAATACTCCTGATACGACAGGAATACGGCAATATCGCCAGGATTCGTCTCGAAAAGTTCAGAACGTTGATAAGAAATCTCATTACAGAGAACACGCCGCCGGAAAACGGCACGATATTGCAGGCGCTCCTTCTCGGTGAGAGGAGCGAAATACCCGAAGAAACCCTGGAAAATTTCAAGCGGACGGGGATCTCTCATGTTCTGGCGATTTCAGGCTTACATATTGGAATCATTGCCCTCCTAGCATCATTCATCTTGCGTTTACTCATGAAATCTTCAGAATATCTCCTCCTGAAATTCAATATCGTCAAAGTGTCCGCCCTCTTCCTCGGCAGAGAAAAAGATCTTTTAAATATTCTGGCATTCGCGGCAGTTGTCATCCTGATTGTTGCTCCGACGTCACTGTTCGAGGTCTCGTTTCAACTCTCCTTCACCGCCGTGGCAGCTATTTTGATCATAACCCCTCTATTGTCATTCTTTATTCCGGAACGGGAATATGACACTACGGTGTATAGAGTTTTGAAAAATATCTCCATGTTTGTACTGGTCTCTGTCGCCGCCATTTGCGGCACGCTTCCCCTTATCGCCTTTTACTTCAATCAGATATCGACCGTGTCGCTTATCTCGAATATGCTCATCATTCCAATTGTCGTTTGCGATTCTTCCCCTTGGCATCATTACCCTGGTCCTGACACCGATTTCCAGTACCCTTGGGGTTGTCTGTATCAAGCTCGCCTCTTTCTTTACAGGAATTGCTCTGTCAATCATACAGTTTCTCGGATCGTCCCCTTATTCATCCTTTTTCGTCACCACACCATCGCGTGTTGATCTTGTATGCTACTATGCCCTTATCGGTGTTGCTATTGCCGCACTGGACCGGTGGAAAGGGGAACACACGGAACGGAACACGAAAATCCCACTGCCCCTGATACTGGCACTTTGTGTTATCCTTCTCGGAACCACCGCTTTTGTGCATTCATTTTCAAAGAAACACGTCCGCGGAAGTGTTACAGCAACGGCAATCGACGTTGCTCAGGGGAGTTCGATGTTTCTTACGTTTCCCCACGGGACGACAATGCTGGTGGACGGTGGGGGGTTTCACACGGGAACCTTCGATATCGGACGATATGTTGTTGCACCGTATCTGTGGCGTAACGGCGTAAAACACGTGGACATCGTTGTTCTCACGCACCCCGACCAGGATCACCTCCACGGCCTCCTCTACATCACACAACATTTCGATGTGGGCGAGGTCTGGACCAATGGCGAAAGAGGAAGCGGGCAAACATACGCGACGTTCGCCCGGACCATCTGTGACAAAGACATCCCCCACAGAGTGATGAGTGCCCAGTCTCCTCCGATCATCATAGACGGCGTGACGGTTACAATCCTGAATCCGCAGCAACCGGTTGACTGCAACCGGCAGTCGCACCAACGGTACGATGTCAACAACCGTGCTCTCGTGATGAAGATCACCCTCGGCGCAACAAGTCTCCTCCTCCCCTCGGACATATCAGGAAACGTTGAGCAACGCCTCGTCACGCGTGGATTCGACCTGCGAAGCACGGCGCTCCTCGTTCCCCACCATGGCGGATATACATCGAGTACCAGAACCTTTCTCGATGCTGTTCACCCTACCATTGCCATTATAAGTTGTGGCCACGCCGATTCGCTGCGAAACCTCCACCCTGAGGTACTCCGACGATACCGCTCGATACACGCAAGGGTCCTCAGAACGGATACGCACGGGGCGGTTACACTTCGAATGGATGGGAAAGACATCGTAACGTCCTGTTTTAAAGGAAATTCCTGTTGCCTTTCGCGGGGAACTATGCTATCAACCTTCGTTCCCACAGGAATACGATAAAATTACACCATTATCTGATAGAGCGATGAGCAAGATCACAGCCGTTCGAGGGTTTAAAGACATTCTTCCGGAAGAGACGGAGAAGTGGCATTTCGTGGAGGAAAAAGCCCGGGAGGTTTTTGCCACCTTCGGAGTCAAGGAGCTGAGGGTTCCTATTCTGGAAAAAACAGAGCTCTTCACGAGAGGAATCGGTGAAACAACAGACATCGTCGAAAAGGAAATGTACACGTTCCGTGATCGGGGTAACGAGCTCCTGACGCTCCGCCCTGAGGCGACTGCATCGGTTATTCGGGCATATCTCGAACATAACATACACGCTACAGAACCCGTTGCAAAACTGTACACCATCGGGCCTATGTTCAGGAGAGAACGACCGCAGAAGGGACGATTTCGGCAATTCCACCAGATCAATGTGGAAATGATCGGGGAGAAGGATCCAAGAGTCGATGCGGAGCTCATGCTGATGCTCGTCACGTTTCTCTCTGCCGTCGGGCTTTCGGACCTCAAACTCGAGATCAACTCACTGGGATGTCCGAAATGCCGACCCGCATTTCGAGAAACGGTCATTGAGTTTCTCAATGGAAAAGAAGAAGGACTATGCGAGGACTGCCAGCGGCGCCTCAAAACAAATCCCCTCAGGATCTTTGACTGCAAGGTTGAAACCTGTCAGACGATAATCAATACTGCGCCGGTGGTACTCGATTTCATCTGCGCGGAGTGTCGCACGCATTTTGAAAAAGTGAAAGCGTACCTGGCCATGTTTGACGTCTTCTTTGCGGTAAATGAAAAAATGGTCCGGGGTCTCGACTACTACACCCACACTGCCTTTGAAGTTATTACCGAATCCCTCGGGGCCCAGAATGCCGTTGCCGGTGGCGGCCGCTATGACGGTCTCGCAAAAGAGCTCGGCGGGGATGATATTCCCGGTGTCGGTTTCGCCATAGGAGTAGAGCGACTCATCTCCCTGCTCCCACTGAACGATGAGGACTTTTCGACCGCACCGCACCTCTTCCTCGCAGCCCTGGGAGAAAACGCACAACAGTTCGCCTTCGGGATAATGAATCAACTGCGCCTTTCCGGAATAAGAGCCGAGATGGATTACTCCGATAAAAGTCTCAAAAGTCAGATGCGCCGTTCAAACAAGCTGCGATGTCGGCACACCCTGATCATAGGAGACAGGGAGCTCGAAGAAACCAAAGCCCCGCTGCGAGACATGCAAACGAGCGAACAGAAGACTATCGCTATCGCTACTGCAGATACCATCATTGAGGAATTGAGAAATTCAGGAATTTAGGAAAAGCTATCGTCTCAGAATTCCGATAGCATTCACGCATCAATATACAACATACAGAGTGAGGTAGTACGTTGTCTCAATTTATAAGTGAAAAAAAACGAACGCATTACTGCGGCGAGCTTAAATCTTCCCATGTCGGATCAGAAGTAGTCCTTATGGGATGGGTACAAAGAAGAAGAGATCACGGAGGGGTTATCTTCGTCGACCTCAGGGATCGAGAAGGAATTGCCCAGGTTGTCTTCAACCCCGAAGTCAACGTCGAGATTCACCAGGAAGCCCACAGCATCAGAAGTGAGTATGTTCTTGCCATACGGGGAACGGTGCGGCAGCGCCCGAACGATATGATCAACCCGTCGCTGAAGACCGGTGAAATTGAGGTCATGGCAGATGAACTGGAAATCCTGAATGCATCAAAAACACCGCCCTTCGTCCTCGAAGATGACGCCGAGATATCAGAAAACATCCGCCTCAAATATCGGTACCTGGACCTACGCCGTCCGGTCATCCAGAAAAACCTGATTCTGCGAAGCAAAGTTGCCGCAGAGACAAGAAACTACTTTCAACAGAATGGATTCATCGAACTTGAAACGCCGTTTCTGACAAAGAGCACACCTGAAGGTGCCCGCGATTACCTCGTGCCGAGCAGGGTCAGCCAGGGTATGTTTTTCGCCCTCCCCCAGTCGCCGCAGATCTTTAAACAGCTCCTCATGGTGTCGGGGTTCGACAAATACTATCAAATCGTCAAATGCTTCCGTGATGAAGACCTCAGGGCCGACCGGCAGCCTGAGTTTACTCAGATCGACATTGAAATGTCCTTCATCGCAGAGGACGACATTATTGCAGTTAATGAAGGTCTGATGGCCCATCTGTTCAAAACATGTCTGGGCCGGAATCTGACCACTCCGTTCCCGAGAATAGCCTATAAAGACGCCATCGCAAGATTCGGAAGAGATAATCCCGATACACGATTTGCCCTTGAGCTGCATGACCTTACAGAGATCCTGCGCACATCGGAATTCAGAGTGTTTTCCGAAACCGTCGGAAGCGGCGGCATTATCAAAGCGATAAAAGTGGAGGACGGGCGACGACTGTCGCGCAAAGACCTCGATGAATTCATTGACTACGTGAGCACATACGGGGCAAAGGGACTCGCTTGGGCCCGGGTCAACGAAACCGATTGGACATCCCCCATTTTCAAATTTCTGACCGAGGAAGAAGTTCGCGGCGTCAATAAAACAATGGATGCCCATCCGGGCGATGTCATCCTGATGGTCTCTGATTCTCCCGGTATCGTCCACGACGCCCTCGGCAACCTCAGGGTGCACCTTGCACGAAAACTCAACCTCATCGATGATAATGAACTGGCATTCACGTGGATTGTCGAATTTCCCATGTTCGAATACAGCGAGAAGGAAAAGAGATACGTCGCCACTCACCATCCCTTCACGGCACCAATGGAAGAAGATGTGCCGCGGTTAGAGACGAATCCCGAAAAAGTCAGGGCGAGAGCCTACGACATCGTCCTTAACGGATCGGAAATCGGTGGCGGGAGTATACGAATTCACCGACAGGAGGTGCAATCAAAAGTTTTTCAGGCACTCGGCCTGTCGGAACAAGAAGCGAGGGATAAATTCGGATTTCTTCTCGACGCCCTCGAGTACGGCACTCCTCCTCATGGAGGAATTGCCTTTGGATTCGACAGATTGTTGATGATAATGACAGGAGCCGACTCTATCCGGGATGTCATTGCATTCCCGAAGACTCAGAAAGCGACATGTCTCCTGACCGAAGCACCCTCACCAGCCAACATTGAGCAGCTGTTGGAACTGTCGCTGAAAATTGTGTAGCGATTATAATTGGTTAGAATTGTTAACGTGACAAACATCCTGTTTTCTCTTGACATAAAGCAGTGATTACCAGTATAGATATAGTGTTGATGCGTAAAGGTTCTTAACTAAGGGATACCAAATAAAACGTTTTTCTCGGCTTATCTAAGGAGGGGAAAGCATGAAGAAAGTCACTGTAGCAAAGCTTATTATTGCCATTCTTTTATCGCTCGGGCTCGTATTTGTCGTCTCGGGGTGTGCAAAACAACCAGCAGAAAGCGTAGCCGTCTGTGAGGAAGAAGCTGCCGTCGAGGAAGCGGCCGTGGTAGAAGAAGTGGAACTTCAAGAAGCAGAATCGGTCGTTGAGGAAACTGTCGTCGAGGAGGTAGTAGAAACACCCGTCACCGCTTTTCATGTCGTGAAAAAAGGCGAGTGTCTGTGGTGGATTGCTGAGTACGAGGATGTCTATAACGATCCTTTCATGTGGCCCATTCTCTACAAAGCAAATCAAGACCAGATCGCAAATCCCGATCTCATTTACCCGGATCAGGAATTCAAGATCCCGAGAGCTGGCTATACAATGGATGAGATTATGGAATCGAGGCAGAGCGCCGGAGCACCGCGACCGTACACACCTCCTGAGGGAGCTCTTGCACCAACCGAATAATATCTTTTCTCAGATACTGGCACGAATAAAAAGGGCACGATTTCGTGCCCTTTGTTATGTGTGCGTCACGACGATGGGACACCCTGCCATTTAATGGGTGCCGAACCGCTCATGTGTAATACTCATCGATAGTCCATTGATCGAAAGGGAGCTCCGCAGGGGAGCTGCTGCTGGTAGGTACCAGTTCATTCAAAAAGCGGGACGGCTGTAAGAGGGCCCTTCCCAGGTTCCGTGTATAGTCCACAAGCGGGTGACAGAAATAGAGTTGATCCTTGGCCCGTGTGATGGCAACATAAAACAGTCGCCGTTCTTCATCCTCCCCACCCAGCTCCTTCAGGGCTCGAGCCAACGGGATCATTCCCTCCGAACACCATATAATAAATACTGTCGTCCACTCCAGACCCTTTGCCTGGTGAATCGTCCCCAACACAACCTTGGCTTCACTTTTCTGCAACGGATCGTCATCATTCTCTTCCACCATATTCGTCAGGAGCGCCAGTTCACTTAAAAATTCATCAAGGGAGCTGAATTTCTCGGAAAAGGCAGCCAGTTGGTAGAGATCGTCCTGCCGTGAGGTATAGTCCGGATATTTTTCCTGGAGATATCGCCGATAGCCCCCATCCAGAATTGCCTGAATGACCGTCGCAATCATCTGTTTCTCAGTTCGATTGATGATTCGCTCCATAGTTTGTCTGAATTCCATGAGACCGGGTTGTGCGGGTTTTGGAGCACATGACAGAAAAGCATCCGTGAATACCGCCGACAGCGGATCGTGGTGCTTCGAAATAAAGCGCCATATCTTCGCAGCTGTCACTTTGCCTATTCTGTCATAGAGCTGTAGTAGCCTTTTCCATGCGACCTCATCGTGCGGATTCACGATAAGGCGCATAAATCCTGTCACATCTTTTATATGAGCCTGCTCAAAGAAGCGAATACCGGATCGCACCTCAAAGGGAATTCCCCGGCGCGTGAGTTCCATCTGCAGTTCCATGGAGTGATAGTGTGCCCGATAGAGAACCGCCACTTCTCCCAGTTCGACACCCTCAAAATGTAAATCGAGAATGCGCTGGGCGACAAAATCGGCCTGCTGGGCGGCATTCTTCACGGGAACGTAAATGGGTCGTACCCCTCCCCGTCGCACCGACCGCAGTTCTTTATGAAACTGGTGTTCGTTATTCGTTATGCTGGCGTTGGCCACATGGAGGATCTCCGGGGTACTCCGATAATTCGTCTCCAGCTTGAAGATCTGTGCCTCGGGATACCGTTCGGGAAAGCGTAAAATGTTGGTATAATCCGCCCCTCTGAAAGAATAAATACTCTGCGAATCATCTCCCACGACCATGATGTTTCGATGATACGAGGCAAGGATATCGAGAATCTCCGCCTGTATGATGTTGGTATCCTGGTACTCATCAACGAGGATGTGAAGAAACTTTTGAGAATATTTCTCTCGGACCTCGGGAAAATTCACCAACAGTTCTTTCACCTTCACGAGGAGATCATCGAAATACATGAGTCGCAGTTCCCTCTTTCGCAACTCATATCGCCCGGCCACTGATAGAATGTCTCCGGCATAGTCGAGAAAGTAGGGATACCGCTGATACAAAACGCGGTCTATTGTCTCTTTCGTATTCGCCGCAAAACTGATAATATCCCTTACGATAGTTCCCTTCGGGAACTTCTGCGCCTTTTCTACAATTCCGAGTTCGGTTACGCACGCATTTATAAGGTGCGCGGAATCCTCCTGATCCATTATCGTGAACGACCCGTCGTAGCCCAAGAGGTGGCTGTACTTCCGCAAGATACGGTTCCCGATATGATGGAATGTACCACCCCACAGGGCGCCCGCATCAACATCCACAAGAGCCGCCACCCTCGAAAGCATGGTACGCGCCGCCTTATTAGTGAAGGTGGCCAAGAAGATGCGCTGCGGCGCCACCCCCGTATCGAGAAGACGAGCTACTCGATACGTCAGGGCACGGGTTTTACCACTCCCTGCACCGGCAATGACAAGGATCGGTCCGTCATCGGCCATGACAACGCACTGCTGTTCTTCATTGAGATGATCTTCGTAGCTGATCATGGAATTTAAGTTCCGTGTTTTGTGTTTGCCCTGCCGAATTTCTCCTGTGACAAATCAGCCGGAGACCGGATTCAACAGGACAAACGTTTCGAGTTGACCGTTTTGGTTTCTACAACAGCAGATCATGCCTTCCCTGCAAGGGCATCTTTGATCTTGCCGACCGTCTCTTCGCTGCTCAGCGAGAGAAAATCTTCGAGCAGCCCCTCATTCGAATAGAACAAAATAAGGGGTGACGTCTTTTCGTTGTATGTTTCGAGGCGGTTTCGTATTGCTTCTTCAGTCTCATCGTCCCGCTGGATAACGGGAGCTCCACAGATCTTGCACATTCCGTCATCTGTCGGCGGATTGCTTTTTATGTTGTATATTGCCTGACAATCCGGGTTTGAACACGTCCTTCGCGTCGTCAACCTATCAAGGATAACCTCCTCCGGCACGTTGAGATTCACCACAAGATCCAGGGAAAGGTTGAGTTTCGCTAACAATTTCTTTAACTCCTCGGCTTGGGGAATCGTCCGGGGAAAACCGTCGAGAATAAATCCCTTACTGCAGTCTTCCTCTTGGAGCCGCACTTCCATTATTTTCATGATAAGCGAATCGGGAACAAGGTCCCCCCGTTCCATATGCCCTTGCGCCTCTTTGCCCAGGTCTGACCCCTCCCTGACAGCAGCACGAAGAATATCACCTGTCGATATCTGAACCGATCCGTCAAACTCTGTGAGAAGCTTTGCCACGGTGCCCTTCCCGGCACCGGGTGCTCCTAAAAGTATTACTCTCATGAAAAACCTCCACAATTTATTGCGCACACATGCCCCGCATGTGAGGCAACGCACTATAAGAAAATCTGCCACACGGGTCAAGCAAATAGATGATGCTTGTGCGACAACCAACAAAACGGACCGGGGAAAACAAACGCAGGCATACCGACGGAGTGAAAACGTCCAATATTCGTGAAAAATCTCTTCGAGGCGAAATTCAATCTCACCGAAACTTATTTACTTACCTATCTGAGTGTTAAAAGCCGTAATTCTGCCAGATCATCAGCAGCTAGGTTGATGACTAATGTTAGCGTTCAAGAAGAAATCGCACGAATCCAGGCAGAGATTAATGAGAAAGATTCCGATACCGTCGACAGAATCCGAGAAGCTCTCAAAGTTATTGCTTTTACTCCTATTTCAGAATTCCTTTCCTTCGGTCCAGGGTTTGTTACTTTTAAACATTTCGTAGACATTACACCGGAACAGTTATTGGCTGTTGCAGAGGTTAAAGAGATAGCGGGGGAAAAGACCAGTTCCGTTACTTTCACGCTGCACTCCAAGAAAAATGCCCTCGAACTCCTCATGCGGTACCATGGGCTCATCATCGATAAGCCGGAGATTACCGGCAAGGATGGAGGCCCAGTAGATGGTAGAATGACATACTTTCCACCAGAACCCGAGACCATAGAGGAATGGCTAGAGATGTGTGAGAAGATCGACGCACACATGGCAAAAAGGACCGGGGAAGAAAGAGGTAGCCAGTAAGCGGCATATTTCTCATGGGAAGGCCAATCCTATAGAACACTATGTCGTAACTGACAATTGTTTGTAACTGGCATTTCGGTAACATTCGTGACGATGTCAGACATACTATCGTCAAGAATGCGTACGAAATGCAGGTTATAGATATCTTTAATAGAAGGTTGAAAAATCCGCTTACCAAAATTCATGATATTCATTTACTGTCCGTAATAAAGTTACCAAATCGATCATTGAATAGAGTTTGCCAATATTTGCCAGAAGAAAGTATCTCTGAATGTCGGAAATCGAGTAAACTTTATTTTTCAGTGGGGGTAGCTATAGGGTAGCAATTAAATATATGATCTAAACAAAAGTGTTAGCTGAATTCAGCTAACACTTTATTTCATGGTGCCTGGGGAGAGAATCGAACTCTCACGCTCTCAAGGAGCGAGGGATTTTAAGTCCCTTGCGTCTACCAATTCCGCCACCCAGGCACACCAAACAAATACGGTGGAATTTATAGTATTTTTAAAAAAACATGTCAATACAATTGTGACTGACACAACAGTCGTCATCCGTAACGTTGACCTCTTAGGCCGGTGCCAACGGCATACAATGATTCGGAAAACAGAAATTATATCTCTTGATGTTCCCTCATCCGGTGTGATACATACGCCTTGAGTATGACGGTGTAACAGCGTATGCAGACCACAATTGTTTGATACGTATCCACTACAGCGCATCACCCGCTGTATTCCCGAACAAGAGGAGCAATTCCGCAATGAGAGATGTCGACATCATCATATCGGGGGGAACGATCCTTCGCATGGATGACACCATGTCGAAGATTGCAAATGGCGCAATCGCCATCACAGGAGAAGACATCACTGCCATCGGAACAGCCACTGACATCGAAAACACCTTCAGAGGCACACGGACAATCAACGCATCAGGCTGCCTCGTTATGCCGGGTATTATCAACTGTCACACGCATGCGGCAATGACCTGTTTCAGAGGAATTGCTGACGATATGAAGCTCATGGAGTGGCTGAACAATTACATATTTCCGGCAGAGGCAAAAAATGTTGACACGGAACTGGCCTACTGGGGAAGTCTGCTTGCCTGTGCGGAGATGATCGCATCGGGAACGACCACGTTCTGCGACATGTACATCTTCGAAGACGAAACGGCACGGGCAGCCAGGGAGGCAGGTATGCGCTGCCTTGTGGGAGAGGTTCTCTTCGATTTTCCGTCACCGAACTTTCAAACCCCCGCCGAGGGACTCGCCTATACCCGTATGCTCATCGAAAAATGGGCCGACGATCCGCTCGTCAACATTGTCGTGGAACCCCACGCCCTGTATACTTGTTCAACACCTCTGCTCAGAGACGCAAAGGCTCTTGCGGATGACTACAATATTCCCCTTGCCATACACCTTCTGGAAAATATGGGGGAACTCGAACAGCTAAACAGCAAACTGGGGCAGAAGGCCACTCACTTTCTCAGAGAGATCGGCTACCTTGATGAGCGCCTCATCGCCTTTCACTGCGTGTGCATGGATGATGAGGATATCGCGATATTTGCCGACCACGGCTGTAAAGCCGTTCACAATCCCGAGAGCAACATGAAACTTGCCTCCGGCGTTGCCCCCGTCTCACGCATGATAGACCGGGGAGTAGTCGTCGGACTGGGAACGGACGGCTGTGCCAGTAACAACAATCTCGACATGTTCCAGGAAATCGATACGGCGGCAAAACTCGAAAAGGTCAACAGCCTCAACCCTACCGTCATGTCCGCAGAGACGGTTATGAGAATGGCCACTTCGGAGGGTGCAAAGGTGCTCGGAATGGAAACCCTCGTCGGCTCCCTGCAGCCCGGGATGAAAGCCGACATCATCATCGTTGACCTCAACAAACCGCACTTGACGCCCCTGTATAACGAGTACTCACATCTCGCCTATGCCGTCAACGGTTCAGACGTGGAGACAGTGTTGATAAATGGAAAGATTGTCATGGAAAACCGCACCTTTCTGACCATTGACGTACAGGAGATCATGGCACGGGTAAAGGCAATCGCAACGAGGATACAAACCAGCCTGGAAGGAAACCGGTAATGGGATATGACCTCGACATCCTGATTTCGGGCGGTACCGTCCTTACCATGTCGGACGGCATGAACATCGTCGAAAACTGTGCTATCGGCATCAGCGAAGGGACAATACACTTCGTAGAAACGGAAGAGTACCTGAAAACGATCGACTGGCAGGCGAAGGAGTCAATCGATGCGACCGGATCGCTTATACTTCCGGGACTCGTTAACACTCACACGCATTTGCCCATGGTATGCTTCAGGGGACTCGCCGATGATTTACCCCTCATGGATTGGCTCAACAACTATATCTTCCCGGCGGAAGCACGGTTTGTCAACCGGGAAATGGTGTACTATGGCTCCATGCTCGCCATCGCAGAGATGCTCCTCTCGGGAACGACTACTTTTTGCGACGGATACTTCTACGAGAGCAGCGTTGCCCGGGCGGCCATCGATGCGGGAATACGATCTGTTTCCTGCCAGGGATTTATCGACTTTCCCACTACTGAAAATCCCGACCCGACAAATAACATCCTGATCGGCGAGGCGTTCGCGGACAAATGGACGGGGGTATCACCCCTTATCACCCCGGCCTTTTTCTGCCATGCTCCGTATACCTGCTCGCCGGAGACACTCGCCACCATCAAGGACCTCGCTCGGAGGCGAGGTTTTCTTTATTTGACTCACCTCGCCGAGACGCAGGAGGAAATAACGACGATCGTCGACCGGTTCGGCAAAACCCCGGTACGCCACCTATATGACCTGGGCATCCTCGACGATAGAACCGTGGCCGTACACTGCAACTGGCTCGACGACGAGGAGATCCAGATACTTGCCGACTGTGGAACATCGGTATCGCACAACCCCGAAAGCTCGATGAAACTCGCCGCCGGCGTGGCCCCGATTCCGAAGATGCTGGATGCAGGGGTTACGGTGGGTCTGGGCACCGACGGATGTGCGAGCAACAACGACCTCGACCTTTTCACGGAGATGGACACAGCAGCGAAGATCCACAAGGTCACATCAATGGATCCCACGGTAATGGATGCACAGACGGTGCTGCGGATCGCAACGATTGACGGGGCGAAGGTATTGGGTCTTCACGATCGAATCGGATCCGTCGAGGTTGGCAAACGCGCCGACCTTGTCATCGTCGATATGCAAAAACCACATCTCACGCCCTGCTACAATTACTATTCCCATCTCGTGTATGCCGCCTCCGGCCACGATGTCAGCGGAGTCATCATCGATGGTAAGATCGTGGTGAGAGACCGCATCCTCACCACGATAGACGTCGATGGTGTAATGGAGAGGGTACGCGAGATCGCCGAGAACATACGGAAGGAACACTTAACGTAGGCATCCGCCAGCACCAACCGCTACTGAACATCGACTACGGCCAGCTTGGATCGTCGCTTACGGTGAGATCACCGGGCCGAATAAAGCTGAGCTGCAAATTCGTAACCGTGGCATTCTGGGTCGAAGTGCCCGTAGCTTCTGTAAGGCCAAAGAGAAACCGTTCAAATTTGTTATGATCGTCTCCAGACAGCTCAATCGTCTGCGCGAGGTGCGGCGCTTTTGCGCCGTAGGCAATCCGGGTGTCTTCAAAGTACGTACCGAGAATAACGGTACAATTGATATCGTCGCACTGGCGTACCCACATTTTGAGGGTATAATCGTATCTCCCGTTGACATTCGCGGTGGTACTTCGTAGTACCTCCATACGAACCGCCCAGGGCCCTTTTGAACTGCTCCCGTTCAACCAATCGTCTGCATCATCAACGACAACATCCCCCGGAAGATTGTCTGACGTATAGTACAAATCTTTGATGTTTCGGGAATTATCCGTCGGATCGATGGCGTAGAGTTTGTTGTCATTCGAGCCGACATACACAGTCCCATCGAGAGCCAAGGCCGGTGACGATATCACGGCAGCTGCCGTATCGAATGCCGACCGCAACGTCCCGTTCGATCGCAGTACATAAAGTTTCCCGTCATCAGAACCCACATAGATCGTGCCGTCCGACCCTACCCGGGGAGACGACCGCACGGGACCGCCTGTCGCGAATGACCACTTTTCGGTCCCATCCGGATTGACGGCATAGAGTTTCCCGTCATTCGACCCGACGTAGATCGTACCGTCAGGGGCAACGGCAGGCGATGACTCCACATCACCACCCGTGGCAAAGTCCCACTTCTTCGTCCCTGCGGCAGTGAGGGCATAGAGCCTGTTATCATCCGAGCCTGCGTAGATTGTCCCGTCCGACCCCACACGGGGCGACGACCGCACGGGACCGCCGGTTTCGAAGAACCACTTTTCTGTCCCGCCGGTATTGACGGCATAGAGTTTCCCGTCATTCGACCCGGCATAGATCGTTCCATCGGGTGCCACGGCGGGAGACGATGCTGCAATGCCGCCTGTCGAAAAGTCCCAGTGCTTCACACCGGCGGCACTGACGGCATAAAGGTTTCCGTCGTTCGATCCAACATATATCGTACCATCCGCTGCAACAGCAGGAGATGATACCACAATGCCGCTTGTCGAAAAGTCCCACTGCTGCACACCGGTGGTACTGACGGCATAGAGTTTCCCGTTATTTGAACCGACGTAGATCGTCCCGCCTGGCCCTATCTTGGGAGACGACCGTACAGAAGCACCGGTGTTGAATGTCCACTTTACCGTCCCGTCGGGGTTAAACGCGTAGACACCGTTATCGTTCGACCCGACATATATCGTGCCATCCGCTGCAACAGCCGGCGAAGAGGCCACATCCCCAGAGGTTCCGTACGCCCATTCCTGAAGCCCTCCGCCCGTATCGTGCCGGTTGTCGTCGTAGGTATCACTGATCGTACCGTCATCGTGTGACCTGCAGGGTATCCCTTCTTTGCTCCCCCAGAAGACATACTGAAGGGTATCCCTATCATCGACCAGCGGATCGTTTCGCTGGTCACCCTGAAAAGCGAGGTCATCACAGAGGGGGTCGTCCCCCGTGTTCGATAACGTATCGAACTCGAGGGCCATTTTGGGATATCTGATACCGTTGCCCGTTCCGTCGAGATAATTTACTCCCACCGGCCCCACCGATCCCTGGCGGCTGTCACCGGCATAGGCAAGAAGCTCGCCGAAGACTGAATCACCCCCGACCGAATCTTTATCGTTGTCCTCGGCGTTGACAAAAGCGAGGGTGAAGCCATCCCCAACACCATTGTAGTCAAGCAGAAAGAAAACACGCGCTCCGTAATTAAAGCGACACTTTCCCTCGGTACAGAAATCCGCAACGCCGCCGATGTTGTTGTCACCACCAAACCACAGAGCACCGAATGCATTATTTTCATCCCCGCCGAGCCTGATTTCTCCCGTCGCCTCATCCACCACGATGGCCCCCGGCGTTGTTACCACAGGCGGAGCCAGTGATTCGACGATCTTTTCGGGAGTAAGATCCGGCGCTTCCGCCCCCGGAAATGGTCGGGAAAGATCATCAAAGAAATTTTGGGACAGTGTGGTGCTGACCGTTTCTTCGCCCGTTCCTGCAATACCTGTCGGGATAATGGCATGATTTCTCGGGGAGAGCATCACAAAATCCGCCGTCGTCGCATCGAAGGGAAACCCAGTCGCGTACCCCACTGCCGTCGGCAGTTCCGAGATGTTTGTCAACTCCACTCTGTTGTTGGGCTGATCATCAATCAATTCTTCATAAAAGTAGTTCAGAACCTGGCGAGTGCCGCCAACGGTGGCAGAAACATAGATGGCTCCGTTTCGTTCCGGAAAAATATCTTTGGCTGTCCGTGACACATAAAGTGAATCGCCTTCCTGGATGTTGCTGAGAGCCGTCGTGGGCTGCACGGCAATGCATACCGTGTCATTCTGGTCCGCCCTGAATTCGTCGAGGAGGAGGAGGGTAAGAGACGTCTCCGTTACCTTCTGATAACTCTGGGCGGCGGCATATGAGTATATACTGGGAGTTCCGGAGGGAGAAAATACCAGCGAATCACGAAACAGTGACAGACTCACCAGCGACACGCCATCGGGAATGGCAAATTTAACGGGAATGCCTCCTTCGGCAACATCGAGGCTTATCGTCCCCCCCGTGTCCTTGTCGTAGTCATTCGCACTTTCAAACCACATACCGAAAATATTGATTGAAAAGCCATCGCCCCCGCTCAGCGAATATTTGTCCATACCATTTACGGTACTGACAACGCTGCTGCTGAATTTCGAATTTCTCAATTCGCTGAGGGCATACCTCATGCCGGATTCGGCCATGTACAGTGCCTTGCGCATGTCGTTGGCAGTCACGGTACCGATGCTCGACGAGGTGAACATGGAATACATGGCAGCACCGAGGACAGAAAATATCACAATGGTAATGATCAACCCGATAAGGATGCTTCCTCTTCCCTCACGTATCACTGCCGATCTTCCGCATACCCGAAGGCCGTCTCTATACCGAAACAAATACATCACGCCGCAGCTATCTCTCCCTCATGAGTTGTCAATAATACGCATTCCCCGGCGCATCGGTATGGCGGGGATTGACGACTGTCGAAAACGCGACGGTCGTTCCTTCGGCCGGACGTCTGAGAACCAGGTCCACCTTGATCATTTTGAGCATGTCAACCCCATCACCAACCAGCCAGAAACCACCTGGCTTTACCTTATAGAAGGTCAAGGTAAAATTGTCGACTCCATCCACCATCTCGTCACCTGTCTCGAGGCCCGCCCCCCCCTCTGCAATTTTTATGACGCCATTGTCCAATCCAAGTGCGAGGGTGTCTGATGTGGTGGTAAAACTTATTTCAGTCGAGGTGGCGCTCGTAATGGTGGTGAGATCCATCAACTCCCGACAGATGCGGGTCATGGCCATCTGTGCGTTCTGACCGATCGTGGCATTGTCGCGGGAGAAGAGATATCCCTTCACACCCGTCACAATTGCCATGCCGGATATCACCGCAATAACACCCACGATGAGAAGAACCGAAATCATTTCAACGAGAGTAAAACCTGCATCCTGTTTCATCGATTCAAATCCTGATAATGGGTGTAAGAGCTACCTCGCAAACAGTGCCGTCACTTTCTGTTCACCGCGTGTATCCGAAATTGTTACTTTTAAAATTCTGTTGCCCCCGGTGATTTCAATACCGCCGCTGTCGAAGGTGATATAGTCGCTGTATGCGACCAGGTAGTCTCCGAAGTATGGATCATTCTCCACATCGTTACCATCCTGAATGGCACTTTTAAAATCATCAAGTGAAGACGGCGCGTCAGCAATGATCTCATGATAGTGCGCCTTTATCCCTTCCATCGTGCCATTGAGCTTGAGGGTGTCTCCTACCCTGATAAAGGGTTCGACACTGCCTGTGAGAGTCGTTCCCATAAACTGCAGAAACATCGAACTGAGAATTGCTGCCACCACGATGGTCACAATAATTTCGATAAGCGTAAAGCCCTGCTCGTTCCAGTCACCTATCATGGTATAAACCCTGTATTCTTTGTTATGGTGATCGCAGCGGTGTCGACCGTTACAACAACAGTGCTGCTTACGACTGAAGACGGATCGGCATTGTAGGGTTTGCCCAGTCCGTCGAAATATACGGTTACGGGAGATACGACAACGCCGTCTTGAAGAAAGACGGGTGATGAAGCCTCACCGGGAAGTATTTTACTGTTGCCCGTGTCGCCCCGAAAGAGATAATAATAGCTCGTACCGCCGCTTCTGACAAAATCAATACCCCATACCGTATCGCCACTCATGGATCGCGACTGGGCATACCGAAGATGGCTCTTTATGATTTCGGTCTGTGAGGTAAGATTGTATTCCGAGGTGGAGTAGACATCTGCAACGACAATGACGGCACCGATAATACAGATCAGCATCAGGACGGCAACAATTTCAATCATGGTAAAACCGCGAGTATTTTTGAAACACCCTTCCACTGCACACCGCACGGTAGATCCTCATACCTCCAGATATGTTTGTGACGGTATTCTGATATGTTTCCATTTAAATTTCAAGGAAAATGCTTAAAAAAGAAGTACTTTTTTCTTTCTGCTCGCATATCCGTTGCAGTATAATGTTACGATACTATTGATCGGGAATTCAACGGAACCATGATATGCGATATTATCTCTCTCAGCGAAAACGTTCTGTTCTCACATGTGTCTTCCTCGGTGTACTACTCGCCATCATATATGGCAATAGTCTTCACGGTGAATGGCATTACGACGATGTCGATATCATTCTTCACAACCCGAGTGTTCATCTGCACCATCTGTCACTGCAGGACATTAGGAATACCTTTTACTACAAGAGTGCCATGTACCGACCGGTGACCTGCCTCACTTTCGGCCTGAATCACTACTTCGGCGGTGTCAATGTCTTCGGATATCATCTCGTCAATCTCGGTATTCACTGCATAGCCGCAGTGTTTTTATTTCTCTTCCTCTCCCGGTGCCTCAGGCTTCCGACAGTTGCAAAGCGTTACGAATCGCGGGCCTACTCGATCGCCCTTGTTGCAACAGTACTCTGGGCGATAAACCCCGTCCAGGTTCTCGCGGTAAGCTACGTTGTCCAGAGAATGGCAAGCCTGGCCGGCATGTTCTATGTCATGGCCATGTACTTCTACCTCAGGGGGAGAACCCACCACACGCGGCGGACGAGTATCACGTATTACTTTCTGTGTTGTGCCTGTACGGTCCTCGCTTTCGGGAGTAAGGAAAACGCTGTGATGCTCCCTTTGAGTCTTTTCGTCTTCGATCTTTTCCTCATTCAGGGCGTTACGAGAACAACCCTGAAAAAAAACGGGAAGGTTTTTCTCATTCTCGCGGCATTATATGGTATCGGCATTTTTCTCTCTACCGATATGTCGGCGATTCTTTCAGGCTATGAAACGAGACCGTTCAACCTTTCAGAGAGGCTTCTGACCGAAGGGCGGGTCATTTTTTACTACATCTCCCTCCTGCTCTATCCCATAGGATCACGCCTTACCTTTCTCCATGACATTGAAATTTCCCGATCCCTGTTTCAGCCGTGGACAACCCTTCCCGCCCTTGTGCTCCTGGCGTCGACCGTCGTCTACGCACTTGTGATATCGCGAAAAAGACCCCTTGTATCGTTCTGTATTATCTTTTTCTTCCTCAATCATCTCATCGAAGGCACCTTTATCCCACTCGAGATTATCTACGAACACAGGAACTATGTTCCCTCACTGCTGTTTTTTGTTCCCGTCGCCATATGTATTATGTTCTTCATCGATTACTTTGCCTCGAGGCGATCGATCTTGTGGCTGACGGTCGTTTCGCTGGTGTTCATCCTGGCAGCCCAGGGTCATACGGTATACGTGAGAAACACGGTGCTCCGGTGGGAGTTCACCCTGTGGGTCGACAATGCCGAGAAATCTCCGAATCTGTCCCTTGTACGCAATAATCTGGGGCGTCTGTACCTCTACTACGGTCTCTTTCCAGGGGCACTACATGAATTTACGGCCGCGTTAGAACTTGACAATTATCAAAATATACTGAGCAAATCGGTCATTCACTGCAACCTGGGACAGCTCTTTTTGAAAACGGGGAACAACGATCGTGCTCTTTCGCACTTTATCCGGTCCCTCGCCATATGTCCGGGATTTGCCGAACCACTTTCCGGCATCGCACTGATTAATCTTCGCCGGGGAGACCCCGCCGCAGCACTTTACTACATTGAGAGAGCCTGTCAAAAGGACCCGACAAACGCAGAAGTCCACGAGTATGCGGGAATAATTCTGCTGCGATTGGGCAGATTTTCCGAGGCATACGATAAAGCTAAAAAAACACTTGATCTGTCTCCGCAACGGATCATTCCGTTGGCCATTTTGGCCGATATTTACCGCGAAAGAGGAGACTACAAGAATGCGATCCGGTTATGGGAACACTACAGGGGAAAAAAGGAAAAGAGCGAAACCGCCCACTTTGCACTGATCGATCTCTATCACACCACGGAGAAATATGACGATCTCGCGAAAACAGTCCGGTCTCTTCTTCTTTTGAAAGGAGACATGCGTTTCAATGACCTGTTCAGGAAAACGCTTCTCAAGACCGACGGCCTGGTTTATCACCCGGACGAAGAAAAGATATTAAATATTATCAATGGGATACGATGATTTCGGCATAACGCTAGTTGGTAAACTGTACGATCTTCCACTGACCCGGTGCCGTATCCGTCGGAGGCGTTCGCGACACAACGGCCTGCCGCTTATGACTGTCCGAACGCATGAGAGTATTGCTGTCGTCTACTGAAAATCCCCGCAGTTCTGACGTAATATCGTCAACAGTATACGACACGCCGTCGCCCTTCCATCTCCCCCATGCGAGATTCTCCCGGGCGTTTAATTCGGTTACCGCCGTCTTCAACGCTACTTCTGCGGCATCCTCCGGTACACCGAAAAACTTCGGTAGTGCCACCGCGACGAGAATGCCCAGAATTATTAGAACGGCAATAATTTCAACGATGGTAAAACCGCGGGAATCGTTTTCTTCCATCATTCTCTCAGATAGTGGTGCTATGTCAGATGTTATCCCATACACAGACCGTTAGCGTATCGCGTCTCATAAAAGAAAAAAGATGCCTGGCATCGGATGTGCCAGGCACCATTTCGTATTCGCATTACGAACCGCATCTATTCACTATTACGTCATAATGTGCGATACCATGCGTGTTACATCGGATTTCCCGCCTTGTCGAGAAACTGATCGAGTTTCCAGGCTCCCGGGGCGGCTTCAGAAGAAACAGTTCGTGTAACCGCGGCCTTTATTGAAAAGTTACCCGGTGCCGCAAGCTCATCGCCTCCGGCTCCCGCCGACACGTAGAAGTCACCAAATCCTCCGGCACCACCGGTAATTTCATCCTTCGTTGGCAGGTTGGATGCACCGCCAGACTTATACTTTGCCCATGCCATATTTTCACGGGCATTCAGCTCTGCCACGGCACGTTTGAGCGCCGCCTTCGCGGCATCATCCTGCAGTTCGAAATATTTAGGAACAGCGACCGCCGCAAGAATCCCCAGGATAATCAGAACCGCAATAATCTCAATCAACGTGAAACCTCCTTGACTTCTCAAGGGATTCTTCTCTCTCATCAACACACCTCCTCGCATAGAAAACACTCAGTCATTACTTTTGGACATATAAGTGTGCATGCTCCATGCCATTTTCACTGCAATCCAAAATTCATATTATTGAATTGTAATTACCTACAGTTACCTCTTAGCACACCAGTTACATCCCTCTGAGACGTTTCAAGTACTACAATTATTGTTGGTTTCGGAAAATGCTATCTGCAATTATTGGGGGTGCTGCCCTTAGCTACTACAATGAATGAAGTACTTTCCCAATATTTGAATTATTCCGTACGAATATTTTACCCTCGTTATGCTTATTTGCTCTTGAGTTCCGCTATATCGATGTTGTATTTTTTGATCCGATGCCAAGACTTCTCTCCTTAATCCCCAGCAGTTCGGCGGCCCGTGCCTGTACACCCGCCGTACTTGTCAGCGCCTCCCGTATCATTTTTATCTCCAGGTCCCGCAGTCGATCATCGATTGACAGTTTTTCTCCTCCATCTGCCGCCGCTTCGTCGGTTCCGGAATCTCTCACCCTCGAGAGCTGTGGTTGGTACTGTATTCCTTCCATTCCAGCTGAAGACAGAATATCGGCGGGAATATTACGCGGTTCAACCACCCCATCATCGGCCATGAGAGCGGCGCGTTCTACCGTATTTTTCAGCTCTCTGATGTTCCCTGGCCAGGAATGATTGAGGAGAACCTGGAGCGCCGTTGATGAAATACGTGCCGGTCTCGGCGCCATTTCCAAAAAGTAACTGACGAGGAGTGGTATATCCTCTGCTCGTTCCCGAAGCGGTGGTAACACCAGACTGAAAACGTTGAGGCGATAGAACAGATCCTCCCTGAATTTCCCCTCTTTCACCAGTTTCTGCAGGTCCTTATTGGTCGACGCGATGAAACGAACGTCAACTTTTATGGGTTTGGTACCGCCAACACGCTCGAATTCCTTTTCCTGCAGTACGCGCAGTAGTTTGGCCTGGGTCTCAAGGGGCATATCACCTATTTCGTCAAGTAATATCGTGCCGTCATTGGCCAGTTCAAATTTTCCGATTTTTCGAGAGGTCGCACCGGTAAAGGCCCCTTTTTCGTGACCGAAAAGTTCGCTTTCCAACAATCCCTCCGGAATCGCAACACAGCTGAGTTTGATGAATGGCTTTTTCTTCCTCAAACTGTGATTAAAAATGCCCGTTGCGACCATTTCCTTTCCCGTGCCACTTTCACCGGTGATAAGAACCGTTGCGTCAGTTTTTGCAACGCGCAGAATCTGGCTGAACAGACTCCTCATGACATTACTCTGCCCGATAATATCCGGAAACATCGTTTTTGCTTCCACCTTGCTCAAAAGATTTGTTACCTCTTGAAGCACCATGTTGAGCTGCTCGAGTTCATTTACTTTGGTTCGTTTCTTTTCGGCAACTGTGCCGGTAAATATAGGCAGTTTTTCCGCCTCTTTCATGAAATTTCTCATCGGCCGCATGATCAGCCACGTAATCAGCAAACCGCAGAAAAACGTTGCGACGATAATCACAATGAACCACAGGGTAATCTCCTCGGGTGGCCTGGCACCCCGTGCATAAGATTTTGTGAACTGAAAAATGATCAGTGCAGCCAGCACCGCCATGCCTGAGATGATGAACGGCACAAGAATGAACAGGCTAAGATTGTACTGTGACTTTCCCGAAAAATGCTTTTCTTTTACGTAATCGGCCGTAGCAGGCACATCTACCATCTTATTTCTCTCCTCATTCATGTCACACTAAAACCCCTTTCGTACGACTTGTGTCAAATCCCACATGGGCAAAAAGATGGACAAAGCGAAGAACCCCACGACCACAGCGAGGCTGACAATCAGAATCGGTCCAATCATATCGGACAGTCTCTTGATGGCATATTCAACTTCATCATCATAATGAACTGATATTTCTCTAAGCATATCCTCGAGTCTTCCCGACTCCTCGCCCACAGCTATCATATCAACAACCATGGGAGTAAAATATTTTACTGCACCGATCGGAATGGAGATACCGCGACCTGCCGCGACCTGATTCCGCACTTTCAAAAGCTCACGCGTGACGGCCTGGTTTCCGATCGTCCCGCTTAGAATGTCAAGGGAATACAGCACAGGAACCCCACTTGATTGCAAGATGCTGAATACACTTGCGAATCGTGACATTACCGCTTTGATGAAAAGTGGACCGAATATCGGGATATTCAACACCGTTGCATCCAAAAGATATTTACCCATTTCCGTTTTTCTATAAAAATATCGGATCGCCAGACCACCAATGATGAGGACACCGATCACCCAGAACCAGTACTCATTCAAGAAATGATATAACGAGATACTGAAACGGGTCGGGAGCGGTAGTTTCACTCCTGCCCGGGAAAATATTCCGACAAATTTCGGAATAACAAAGGTAAGGAGCACAAAAAAGGCAATCATAAGAGACACTACAACGATAACAGGGTATTGCATTGCAGCCTTGATGTCCGACTTCACCTTATGTTCGTGCTCGAGGATGTAGATGAGTCTGTTGAGTACTTCCGTAAGGGTCCCGCTCTGCTCGCCCGCCCTGATCATATTGATGTAAAGAAAAGGGAATATTCTCGGATGTTTACCGAATGCCTCAAAGAGCGACAGTCCCTCCCGCACATCGACAGCAATTGTGGCAATGGCATTTTTCAATCTCTTATTTTCCGTTTGATTCTCGAGCACATGCAGCAACTGTATCATGGGGATTCCGGCCAACAGCATCGTTCGGAACTGTTTTGTCAAAAGAATCAGTTCTTCAGCCTTTATGGGAGTTAAACGCGTTTCGATATCTTTCCACCAGCCGGGAGCCCCTTCACCTGCTTCAACAATTCGCGACGGAATGTATCCCTGACTGTTCAAAATGCTCTGGGCCATTTCAATTGATTCGGCCTTTATTGAACCGGAGACAGTAACGCCACTTTCATTAATTGCCCGGTACTTATAGCTCGGCATCGCTCTCCCTTTGTCACTACAAGAATGGTACTCTTTCTTCCACCGCAAGTATGATGCGTATATCAGAACATCACTGTCGATGCCGCTTCTTCGAGCGTCGTAATCCCTTGGACTACCTTGTGTGCGGCATCCTCGCGTAGTGTTTTCAGTTTACCCGCTTCCTTCGCAGCCCGGGTAATCTCCTGGGCCGACCTTCCCTTAAGAATCATACCGTGTATCAGGTCATCGTTGACAAGAATCTCGAATATTCCCGTTCGTCCCCTGTACCCCGTATTCATACACTGGGGGCATCCTTTGCCCCTCTGGAAATTGGCATCTTCAACCGTATCGAGGCCCCACGCTGCCAACGCTTCTTCGGGGGGCATATACGGTTCACGACAATACGGGCAGTTGACACGAATCAGACGCTGGGCAAATGATACGAGCAGCACCGAGGCAACGAGAAACGGTTCTATTTCCATGTCGAGAAGACGCGTTATCGCACCGGCAGCATCATTCGTATGGACCGTACTGAGCACCCGGTGACCGGTCAGCGCTGCCTGGGTCGAAATGCCGGCTGTCTCGGCATCTCTTATCTCCCCAACCATTATTACATCGGGGTCTTGACGGAGTATCGATCGTAGGCCACTCGCAAATGTCATACCCGCCTTTCGATTGAGTTGAATCTGCCGTATCTTCGGCACCCGATACTCCACCGGATCTTCAAGGGTTATAATGTTGATATCGGGACGATTAATCTCCTGAAGGATCGAATAGAGACTCGTGCTTTTTCCACTTCCTGTGGGTCCGGTACTGAGAACCATTCCGTACGGTTTGCCGATTATCGATCGGATTTTCTGCATGTCGTCGAGAGCCATTCCGAGACGATTGAGAGAATAGACGCCGGTACTCATGTCGAGGAGTCGAAGGACAAGATTTTCTCCATAGATGGTGGGAAGCGAGGACACCCTGATATTGATTTCCCGGTTTTCTATCTTCACGGTAAAACGCCCGTCCTGTGGAATCCGGGAAATGGCAATATCCATATTCGAAAGAATCTTTATTCGGGAGATGATTGGCAATATCATCGATTTCGGCGGTGACGGTACTTCATGGAGTTTTCCGTCGATACGGAATCGAAGCTGCACCACGTGTGCCTCGGGACTGATATGAATGTCACTCGCCCCTTCCCTGACAGCCTGTGTAATTATTGAGTTAACCAGGCGAACAATCGGCGGTTCTGTGGCCTGGTCCTGCAACGAGCTGACATGGATCTCCTCCATGGCTTCATGGTCGATCTTATCGGCTTCGACATCGATCTGTACATCATCAATCCGTTCCAACTCTTCAATGAAGCCCGTATGCACCCCATAGGTCATCCTTATCAACTGGTTTATCTCACGTTCTGCACAGACAACAGGTACCACCTCCATATTGGAGACAAATTCCACTGTATCGAGTGTGCTGATATCCATTGGATCCACCATCGCGATGGTGAGGAGATTCTTTTTTGCAGCCAGGGGAACCACTTTATTTTTCTGACACACCTCGAGGGGCATTACTCCGACGAGATCAGGGTCCGTCGGATACTTATCGGGGCTGTATTTATCGATTTTCAATTGTTTGCTGAGAACATCAATAAGTTGATCTTCGCGGACAATTCCCTTCGCTACGAGATATTCACCAAGTTTCTGTCGTGCCTTTTTTTGTCCGTACAAAGCCTCTTTGAGCTGTTCATCCGAAAGCAGATTTGCCTCTACGAGGATTTCTCCCAACTTTTTTCTTCTTCTCAAAACACATCCCCTTTTGCAAAAAAGTTAAAAGTGCGCATAGAAAACAGTACCTTCTCTCCATTCGGTTACGATCGTTGCATTCTGCGATATGCCGTCGGGCAGGGCAGCGATAGACGCCCGTGCTTCAGCCTTGCTGGTAAAGCTGTTACCCATCACTATCATAAATTTCAGCCTGTCACCACTGTGCCAGTACGGAATCATTTTAACACGCGGCACCAACTCGGCATAGGCATGAAGCAGCCGGTGTGCTTCCGTGAGGGTTCCCTGATCATCCCCGAGCTGCACAAAGACAGCACTCGTGAGGGGGGCCGGTCTCACCCGGACAGCAGGAAAACTGATAATGTCACCGGCCTCGACGTGATTGATGTTTCGTATATGGGGGTTTGCTTTTCTTACCAATCGCAGATACGAGGGATCACAGGCACCACGGATACTAAGAACCATTCGTGATACTATCCACTCATTTTCAACAACCAATTCTCCTAAAATCAAGGGCGGAGATTCCGACATCACGCTGACCCCCTCCTGGAGGGCCTTCTCTTTACCTTCGCCGTTCTCCTCCCCGACAGTGACCCGGGGCTCATCAGACGTCTCTTTTCCTTCCTCGCAGTGTACAGTATCTGCCGTTTCCAAGACGATGCCTTTTCGGACCACTTTTGTTTCACTCTGTACCATATCGTCAGCCGCTCTTCCGGTAACGGCAGGAACGTGAATGCTCTGTTTTGCGTGTGTTGGCACTAAAAGAGTGGCAACGTGTGAATAGAGCACCTGTCTGACACGATTCGGTCCCACCCCGAGGACAAACACCGCTGCCAAGATACAGGAAAGTACTGCTGTCCAGGCCCACGACACTCTTTTCTGTCGCTGTCCCTGCAGCCTCCCTCGTGCAGCACTCGATCGGACGAGAGACAGGTTCACTTTCTTTCGGTTCTGTATGATGATGGCCAGAATTATCTGATGACACAGGGTAACGATTTTTCTCGGATAGCCCCCCGTTGCCCGGTGTATCGCCCTGAGGGCCGGGTACGTGAAGTGGACCGAACTCCTTCCCTTTTCACTCGCCTTCTCCATCCGGAATCGAATCATCGACCGCGTTTCGGTAAAATTGAGAGGCCCCAGGTGGTGCAAAAGATTAACCCGATCCGCAAAGTTGCTTCGTTCCCTCAATGTTGTGTTAAATTCTTCTTGGGCAAAAATGACGATCTGGAGTAATTTGTATTCGTTCGTCTCGTAATTGAGAAATTCCCGCAATATTTCAAGGCAAAATTCAGGAATCTTCTGCCCCTCATCAATGATGAGAACCACCACTCTGTCTTCATCAACACCTTGTTCGAAGAGGTAATTTTTTACTCCCTCTTTGAGCTGCCACACCGTATCAGACACCCCCAACGTGTCTTCAAGGCCGAACATTTTGCTGATCGTTCCGAGAAATTCAGCGGGAGTGGTGAACTGCGGATCAAGGAGAAGGTGGGTTATGATACGGTCATCAGCAGCAAATCGTCCGATAAGTTGCCGACACAGCGTCGTCTTACCGGTTCCCACATCACCCATGACGATATTGAGCCCTCGCCTGAGACGTATTGCAAGCTCTAACTTCTGGAGACATTCCAAGTGTTGCGGAGATTCATAGAAAAACTCAGGCTCCGGCGAATTAGAAAAGGGCTCTTTGACAAGATTGAGAATTTTGAAGTAATCCATATAATCTTCCAACCGGGAGTAACTTTCCCATTACTCCATCACCCTCTGATCTTTTACTCCTGACACTACCCGACACTGTTACTTTTCAAAATGCGCGGAGTAATAAATATGAGCACTTCTTCCATCGATCTGGCGGTGTCTTCCCCCTTGAACAGCCAGCCAAGCCCGGGAATATTCCTCAGCTTGGGTATTCCTCTGTCTGCATTCTGACTCCTTTTCTTCGTCAGGCCCGATATCACGATCGTCTCGCCATCTCTCACAATAAGCGTGGTGTCAGTTTCTTTTTTGAAGATCCGGGGGTTTCCCTGAACGGATTTTGACTCGTTGACTTCATCTTTCTTTACGTTGATCTTCATTTTTATATTCTGACCGTCTATGACGTGCGGGGTGATCTCGAGTCTGAGGACCACATCTTCAAATTTCACTTCTCGATTGCCATCCTCGTCAATCGACACGTAGGGCACCTTTTCCCCATTTTCCGTAAATGCCGTCTGATTATCCAGTGTTGTGATCGAGGGACTGGAGAGGATGTTGAGTTTCCCATCCTTTTCGAGAGCATTCAATTGAAATTCCAAGATACTCCCTCCGATTTTACCGAACGCCAGGCCGAGTGCGCCGGCGCCCGTTGCCGAGGCCGCCGCCTCGGAGAGCGCTCCTCCCGGGAAATTCACACCGAACCCGTGCCCGGTAATCCCCGCCTGCCCTTGAAGGGGTGAATACCCTCCGGACGTTACGGGATTCGTACCAACGGTACCACCGGTCCCTCCCGGTGTAATAAAGTACTGGTTGCTGTTCACCACGTTGGCATACATGCCACCCCACTGAACACCGAGACTCCTGGCCGTATCCTTTGTGGTTTCCACAATGTTGGCTTCGATGAGTATCTGGGGTGTAGGACGATCAATCTTCTCGATCATGGGGATAATCTCTTTCAGATCCTTCCGGGTCGCCTTCACAATGAGAGAATTCGTATGATCGCTTACCTTGACTGACCCGTATGGGGTCCCTTTGTCATCTTTTGTCAGGAACTCCGTGACGTTTGTTACGAGTTTGTTCGGTTCAGCAAAATTTATGGGGATGACTATTGTAATGAGCGGTGCCTTCTCCTTTTGCATCTTCTGCACCGATTTCAATCTCAGGTCGTTTTCGAGATCTTCCACGGTGGCAACACGGATGATATTACCTTCCCATACGTAGGTAAGCATCTGTGATCGCAGGATGCTCGTGAATGCCTCATCCCAGGGCACGTTTTTAAAATCAACGCTCACGCGACCTTCGATATTCGATTTCACCAATATGTTCTGATCTGCCGCACGCGCGAGCATCCGAATGATCGCCTTGATGTCGGCATTACTCATCTTGAGACTGACTTTGTCGGTGGGGAGGACCCTCTCCTCCGGGGGTATCTCACCTTCCTTGAGACCCGGCTCAGGAGGAACCTCTATTTTACGTACCTCCGCCACCGGTGACTTAGCCTTGGATTGTTCGGCCATGAGTTTCCACTTGTCGAAAAACGGATCGTTCTGAACCTCTTTTGTGCCCGCACAGCCGAAAAACACCAGTCCCGCCATAAGGACAACTAACAAACACACCGCCTTTTTTCTCGAATCATGTGCTTTCAAAACCATCCCCCATTATTTTTACTCTTCTAAGAATGGAACGGTTACTTTCTTTCCCTTTGCATCAACCACCGTAACACTCGAACGGCCGATATCTGTGACCTTATATCTTCCAACCTCCAGCATATCCCCCCTACGGTAATCAACTCCGTTTATGATGGCAATCCGCTTTTTCCCGATTTCAAGATAGCCATTGTAGGCGAGGTCGGCTTCCGTATCTGGACCCGCCGTTGCCGTCGTTCCGGCGGCTGTCGAAAGACTCGATTCCGAAAAGGGATCTCTTCGCCACTCCTCTTCCGCCCGTCGTGCCGTGTATTCTTCAGCCTTTATCTTCGCATCATCCGTCAGGGCGCGAGACACGTCGTTGATCAGCCTGTTCGTCGTCATCGTTGCACCGGGTGACACTGCGGGGCGCGCAATTGCGGGACCCATGACCCTCAATCTCGCCTTTTTTACCTGTTTGGCAATCAACAGTTCATAGGCACCGTAAATTACCGTCAGTATCATTATGCAGATTATTATCTTTTCTCTTTTTGTCATGACCCGCTCTGCACCCTTCTCGTGTCACTGTCGTACGACACGTTACCCAACCCGCAACCACAGCTTCATCTTTAATTCCTTATTCTTGGCTCTCTCCTGAATTTCAATGGATTCTACCCTTTCCAGATAGGAAACTTTTCCGATCTCGATCAAAAACGTTCGCAGTCTGAAAAAATCTCCCAGAACAACCGCATTAATCAGGATAGCGCCCTGCCTCTTTGCAAGGGTGGTAAAATCCGGATTGACCAGCACGATCTCTACATTCGCTTTTCGTGCGACTCCCTTAAAGATGGAGGGAATAAGATCTACGTTTTTTTCCGGTATCATTTTGGCTTCAGGTATTACGAATTGTTGCGGAACTTTGGCTTCGGCCTTCTTAACCAGGTTAATGTAGAGGGGCAGAAGCGTTTTCTGTATCTGAATGCGCTCTTCAACACGGGCGATTTCCCTGTCGAGTTTTCCCAATGATTTGTATGACGGGCATAATACGAGAGATATAAAGGTGCCAATTACCAGGAAACACAGGACGAGATATACAACAGTCCGAGGGGGTATGCTTTTAAGATCAATTTTATTCATACGCACACTCTAAACCAACTTCACGGTAAGGGTAAAACGAAGCACGTCTCTGTCGTCAAACGTTTCTATACTGCTCCTTTTAATTTTAGCCTGACGAAACGCGGGAGAACTCTGCAATTTCAACACATACTCCACCAGATTATCCTCAAGGGAATCAACGTCACCGGACACGAATCCCTCTATTGCCAGGCTGCCTCCTTCTTTCGATGCTCTTGGAGAATTGAGATCTCCCATGTGCACCGATAGATTCAGCAGTCGTATATTGGGTGGCGTCACTGTGGAGATCTCCCTTACAACGGCAAGTCCCCTGTATCTGTCACTGTATCTTCGTATATATTGGCGATCCCTTTCAATTTTTGATACAAAGATGGGAATGACCTTTTCATCAACCTGCATGCCCTGCTGCAGCTGCCGTTCGAGGTTCGCAAGGACCGTCTTCTTTTTATCTGCCATAGTACCCAGTACAAACAAAATGCCCACAAACACAACAAGGATAACAGAAAGGCTCAGGAAGATCGTCTTGTTGCCCTTCGCGATGTTATACCTCCTCGTTTTGTCTTTGTAGGTAAAGAGGAGGTTCGGCGTCCTCTGAAAATCCGACAGTGCTGCCCCGAGGGCGGGTCCGAACGTTACTCTATCCGAGACACATACACCCGACGTAATCCCACCGACCTGCGGAACGGCAGGATCGATGGGGTCCAACAAATCCCTGTCGGTTCCCAATTCATCACCGATATAGTCGACAATCGGCCGGTAGGTATTCATCGCCGTGGAAACGTAGATTTTATCAATCCGCTCGTTCCCCAAGGTAACGGTATAATGCTGGAAGGTTCTTTCTACCTGCCGTACCAGCCTGTCAAGGGCAGGTCTGATGAGGTTCATGACCGAAGCGTCATCGAGATCAAAGCGCTGCATCATCTCATCGATATCGGGCGAATCGGGGCTCAGGCCGTAGAGCACCTCTCGTGCCTCTTCCATCTCCATGTACGGCGTTTCAGACCCCTGTGGCGTACCCCGTTCGGCCTGCTCGTTGTAACCCTCCATCAGTTCTTCTGTCATACTGTTGAGACCGGTCCTGATACCCCGGGTCATCACAAGATCACCCTTCGAGAAAACATCAATACGCGACCAGCTTCTTCCAATGTAAAGTGTCGCAACAGTTTGTTCGAACGCAGGAAGCCAGTCACTCTTAAAGATATTCTGAATCCCGAATGGGGCTATGGTCAGACCATCCAGCGGATAGCCGATATCCACGAAGAGATCTTGAAGCTTCGCAACTTCTTTTTTCGGTGCCGCGTACACCATCACCGCCAGTTTCTCGGCTCCTCCCTCAACAACTTCTCCCTCGATATTGAAGTCAAATACCACATCCTTCTCTTCGAAAGAGATCGTCCGTTTTGCCGTCCAGAACACCGCATTTTCAAGCTGTTTTTTCGGTACCTTTGGAATCCTCACCGATGCCACTTCGACCCGGGCTGATGACATGTTCGCCCACACCTTCACACCTCTGGCGGGACCGATAAATTTATCGAGTTCAAATTTCAAAAAGTTGGTAAACTCCGGCGTACCGCTCGGAGCATCGGTTCTGAACGGAACCCTACGGTAATCGAGAAGCTCCCACTGGTCGTCACCGGTCTTCTCGACCTTGATGAGATGAAGATGATGGTATCCGATATCGATACCGACCGACAGGCTACTTCTCCCTGAGAGGAATGAGGAAAAAGACGGGGAGGTTATTTTCCCCGGTGATGGTGACTTTAATGATGAAACAGCTTCTTCTTCCGCTTTCTCACTTCGTATCAGATCCAGCAGTTTTTCCGTCGAAGAAATCTCCTTCTGTGAAGCCAAACTATTTTCCCCCTAGTTCACCGTTGGAAACGAAAGCCCAGTATACTTAGTTCACCACCTTCCTCATGAGGGGCAAAATACACAAACTACCCACCGATAGTTTTCTCGCTGTAAAAGATTGTTTGGAGGTTACCCGAAAATGAAACTTTCTTCAAGCGTTTTTTTAACTAATTCACCCATTTGCAAAGAATTCTTTTCACCCCAAAAACCCGGGGGCGATACAGGCGAAAAACCGGCACAATTGATCAATATAATTGGCAACCATCGTTCCGTTACTCGTCATCCTCTTTAGCATCTACAGGGCATACCGTCGGTCGGCACAATGCGGAGATGAATTACCGGAAACGCGACCATTTCGTACTGAGTTCTTCTGTCCCGGCATGAATACTCTTGCAACTAACCGACATTCAAGGTAATATGCGAAGCAACTCTCCCCTGTCAGCCTTAACGGGGCAGTAGGCCATCCTGATCGTAAATCGGCACGGAGAGTGACCATCGTCAATCGAGGTGCGGGGTCTTTAAGGCAGAGAAGAGATTTTTCATACGGACATGATACACCTGTGAGTACGATCAATGCCTCGGCAAAGGATTCATTTCGAGATGAGAGTGGAGAAAGGATAGAAACCATTGAGAACAGCTCGCACCAGTGACGGCAAGAAAAAGAAAACCCGTGTTTCGATAATAGACCGTATGGTCCTTCTGGGCTTCGGCCTTGGTGCCGTGTACTGGCTTTTGGAAGCCTTTTTGAATATTTTCTATGCGCCACACGGGCTCAATTCCTTCCAGCTTTTTTCCATGCCCGACCCCAACCCGACATGGACACGTGTGGCAACATTTTGTCTGTTCGTCATATTCGGTGCACACACGCAATATATCCTGAACGAGCGAAATGACCTGGCAAAAAGAAACGAAAGAGATGCAGAAACCCGCGAGCGATTCAGACGTCTCCTTTCGCCCGATCTCGCCGAGATGGTCGTTACAGGTGAGCTTGCGGTAGAAAAAGGTGGTGAGAATCGCGTTGCAACGGTCATGTTCGCCGACATCCGAGGATTCACCAAAATGAGCGAACGTACCGACCCGTCAGAGCTTCTCACCATCCTCAATGACTACTTCGAGTTGATCGTCGAGATAGTCTTTCGCCATGAAGGCACGGTTGACAAATTCATTGGTGATGGGATTATGGTATTGTGGGGAGCACCCGTAACCCACGATGACGATCCTTCCCGAGCCGTTCGTACTGCCTTGGAAATTCAGAACAGTCTCACCGAATTCAATGCAGGACGCACGGTCAAAGGACTTCGGCAGGTAGAACTCGGGATTGGAATCAGTACGGGAAATCTGGTCGCCGGATACATCGGCTCAACCAACACGATGAGTTATTCCGTTGTTGGCGACATCGTAAATGTGGCCCATGGATTATGCGCGGCGGCCGAAGGGGGGCGAATCCTCATATCCGAAGACACCTGCGAACAGATTCGCGATTGTTTTGAAATACAAAAGATTACGCCTATTCAGGCCAAGGGCAAGCTTGAACGTATTGCCGCTTTCGAAGTTCTCGCAGAGAAGCCATCGACACCAATGTAGGTTCTATTCCTGCAAACATCGTCCCGTCTTTATTCACGACATATGAGAAATGTCGCAGACGAACGTGCAACCGCCCTTCCCTCATCCGTCGTTACAATACAATCTCCGACCACGAGGGATCGTCCTTTTTTAAAAACAGTGGCCTCTGCAATGAGCGTTCCTCCGCCTACGGTGGACAAAAAATTGTTCTTCACCTCGACGGTTGCGATCCCCTCGTGAGGTTCCATGAGTGTCATTATTGCATGTGCTATCGATTCGTCTGCCATCGCTACAATCAACCCGCCCTGCATTACTCCGTTAGCCTGCATAAATTCGGTGCGGGTCTCCATAGTAAACCGGACATACCCGTCCCCTATCTCATCAAGTGTGATACCGAGAAAATCGAGGAATGGGTTTTCCGAATAATCACCCTGCTGAAGCCTCTTCAAGTAACCGGTATAATCAAGCATCGCACGTTTCTCCTTCATGGGTTTGCGGCGCTGTAAGGTAGAAAATCCATGGTTTTGTTTCAACTACAGGAAAGAATGCATGTCGTCAATAGACCGAAGAAAAAACAATTCATCGCGAAACGGAGTGACGCACTCCTGCACGACTGTTACCGTGATACCAGCTCTTTTTTCCCCTTTCTCGATGCCGTCACTATTGCCGCAAATATAAGCACCATGCCGATAAATTGCAGGAAACTCACCGATTCCCGAAAGAAGAGATACGCGAGTACGGTAGCCCCGATAGGTTCCCCCAGAATCGAGATTGCCACCATACTCGTTTTGAGATGTTTCAGTGCCCAGTTAATCGTTGTGTGACCGATCAGTTGAGGAACGATGGCGAGGAGCATCATGAAAACATAGGATGTGTGTTTATAGCCCGTAAACGGCAGTCCCACGATGACCGACAACGCAACGAGGAAAAGTGCGCTTACCGTGAATACGACTGTCACATAGGTCAGAATATCGATATGCTCCCGTGCCCGGCTACCGACAATCAAATATCCGCTCGCCATCACCGCGCCAACGAGGGCAAGGATATCACCCTTCAGCGCCCCTGAGTCAACGGCGGCCAGCTGATGAATACCGCTATCACCCACGGCAATCAGGACACTCCCGACAAAACACAGCGTAATCCCGATCACGAGCTCGACACTTTGCCTCTCGCGCAGCAGAAGATAGGAAAACATGCCGACAAAAATCGGGTTTGTCGTCACAAGAACAACACTGCTCGTCACAGAGGTATACTTCAAAGACGTTATCCAGGTAATAAAATGAAAGGACAGGAAGAGACCCCCGATGACACACAATATGAGATCCTCTTTACGGATCTTTCTGAACGACCCGCCCTTCATTGTGAAAAAGATACAGAGTGCTATGGCGGCAAGCCCCAGTCGATACGTCGCGATCATAATTGCGGGGACGTCATCGCAGAATTTGATGAAGATTGAGGCGAATGAAATAGAAATGACACCCGTCAGAAGCACCAGTATGGTTTTAAACATCAACAATCTCCGATACTTTCTTCAGTAAAGCCATACCACGCATCAATGGATAAACGCAATTTTTGAAATCCTGAAAACGGATCAAGGCACCATATCCCACACCTCACAGAAAAAAGGGTTTTCAGCTCGCCATCTGAAAACCCTTCATTGTGTCTGTCAGGAAATATTCACGCGCAGCGCTAACCACCTTCCCAGCCCCTGAAACCACTCAGGGAGGTGGTCCCTTTTTCCGGGTAATAATACACTGTATACTCCGTTTCGTTCCCCAGAAGCCTCTCTATTTCCTTCTGGATTTCCCTTCTGTCGTCCGAGGTGAACCATGCATCCCAATCATCTATGCTCTGCCACGTACTGATGACAAGATACTCATTGCTGTTATCCACATTTCTCAGAGTTTCGCCAGAGATATATCCAGATTGTCTCGTCGCGAGGGTTCTCAGTTTGAGAATCGAGTTCAGCAAATCCGCTTCTTTGCCCTCGGGAACATTTCTCTTAATGAAGACCTTGACAGCCATGTGACACCTCCTGCATCACTCATTCATTTAGGTACGCCTGAGTAAATCACCAGATGTTTCCCCTGTCCATCTTAACAATACCTCTTGTTACTCTTATTCTACCAGATTGAAGAAGACCTTTGTGAGCTTTTTCGCTCACGGGAAAGGTCGAGAGGGGTTGTACGCGAAGGTTTCTCTTTCAGAAACAACATACTGTCAGGAAAGTGGGCAGACATATCACTTCAACTTTTGTATGAGGATATCCCGTACGATCTTGGGATTTGCCTTACCCTTCGATGTTCTCATGGCCTGGCCGACGAGGTATCCCAGTGCTTTCTCCGTCCCGTTCCTGAAGTCTTCAATGGCAGCGGGATTGTCCTTCAGAACTCGATCAATAAGCGCTTCGAGTTCCGTAGTATCGGAGACCTGGGTGTATCCAAAGGTGTTGATAATCTCCTCCGGCGTCTGTTCGCTGTCGAAGAGCTTCGACAACACCTCACGTGCCGACTTTGCATTGATCCTGTCATTTTCCAGCATCTTGAGAAGCGCAGCAAATCGCTCAGGCCCCACAGATGAATCGGCAATACGGTGATCACGGTCTTTCAAGGAAGGCAGAAGCTGTGTTGCAATCCAGTGCACGGCCGTTCGGGGTTGCACACCCTGTTTTATTACAGTCTCAAAATAGTCGGACAGATCCCTTTCAGAACTCATGAACACCGCCTCGTCCGTCGGCAGGCTGTAATCACCCATGAAACGATCAACCTTCTGGTGCGGCATTTCGGGAAGTCGGGATTTCATTTCACGCAACCACTCGTCGGAGATTACAATCTGCGGTACCGAAGGGTCCGGTATGCAGGGCCCCTCAAACTTGCCTCGCATTGATACAGTAACCCGCTTTTCCGGATCCCACAGCCGTGTATGGAGCACGATAGCTTCCCCTCCATTGAGACATTCGGCCTGACGATATATCTCGTAGGCAATGGCGTCACCCACATTGTGGATTGAATTCATGTTCTTGACTTCCACTTTCGTATTGAACTGATCCATACCTTTCGGACGAAGAGAGATATTCGCATCGACCCGCATTGTACCCTGTTCCATGCTGCACTCGGCACTGCCGACATACCGTATCTGTGTCCTCAGGGCCTTGATATACTCCATTGCCTCATGAGGGGTTCGAATATCGGGTTCGCTCACAATTTCTATCAGCGGAGTTCCCGCTCTGTTGAAATCAACGAGACTGATTGGCATACGTCCCTCTATCTCATGGACGAGTTTTGCCACATCTTCTTCCATGTGAACCTGGTGAATCCTAATCTTTTTCCGTGTGCCATCCTCATCGGTAATCTCGACCCACCCGTCCTTTGCCAGCGGCTTGTGGAACTGGGAGAGCTGAAATCCCTTGGGGAGATCCGGATAGTAGTACACCTTCTGGTCGAAAGCGTTGTGCTGCTGGATGTCACAGTTGAGCACGAGGGCGGCCAGCGTCGCTTTTTCGAGGACCTCGTGGCTGAACTTCGGTATGGCTCCCGGCAACCAGAGGCATATGGGACAGATATTCTGATTCGGATCATCACCGGGTCTGTTGGGACAGTCACAGAACATCTTTGTTTCCGAGTTAAGCTGTACATGTATTTCAAGGCCGATAACCGCTTCGTAATCCATCCTTACGATTCTCCTTTTTTCACACTCAACAGATATGCGGCAATTGACAGAAGCCGCGCGTCATGGAGGCGCGGGGCGATGAGTTGAAGTCCGGGGTCCGTCTCTCGTCCAAAAAGTCTTCCGGGAATGGCAACAGCAGGCTGACCCGTAACATTGGCCGGAAGTGTCAGGGAATATGCATCATACATCTCATTGACGGTGTTTTCCTCACTCACCGGCGCACCGGTACACAGTGTCGGCGCAACGATTACATCAACATGTTCGAACACGGATGCGGCGTCACTCACAAGTTTCGCACGGATGCGGCAGGCGTTCTCAAAGGCCTCGTAGTTTTCAAACTGAAAATAGGCACCCTGAAACAGGTAGGTTTTCATGAGCAAACCGAATGATTCCGCACGGGTTTTCAAATACATTTCGTTCCAGTTTCTCGATGACGCGGTGCGATGCCCGTACCTGACCCCATCGTACTTACCGGCACTTGAGGAAGCCTCAACAGATCCGATAATATGATGTGCGGTACGGAACAGATCGAAATCATCCAACCGTACCTCCATTATCCGAAATCCCGTCTCTTCGAGCCGCGAGAGAGCGGCATCAAACGACTTTGCATCTTCGGGCTCCAGCAGCTCCCGACACTGCGTGATGACGCCGGCCCGCACATTTTTCACACTTTCGCGGCAAACTCCGGAAAAATCGGGAATGTCTTCATTAGGCATGGAATAATCGCTGCCATTGCCTCCTGCAATAGCTTCCATGACAGCAGCAATTTCCTCAGGAGTTTTGGCTACGATACCGTAACACTCCATCGACGGGACGAGGCCGATCAATCCACATCGCGAAACGAGGCCAAAGGTCGGTTTGAACCCAAAGAGACGTTCCCCGGAGGCTGCAACGCGGGCCTCACCCATCGTATCGGTCACGAATGCGATATCGACACTGCCCTCGGAGACGGCGCCTGCTGCCGTATCCCCCACAAGGCCAAATCCGAACTCACTCGTACGGGTACTTCCTGCCACACGAGCCCCCGCTTTTCTGACTCGTTCGACAACGGTAGCATCTTCGAGAGCTGTAAATTTTTCCAGCGCTTTCGACCCGGCCTCGGTGGGCCATCCGCGAACGGACATATTCTGTTGAACCGCCACGGTCTTCCCCGACAATGGACCACTGTCGGCACCTGACGGTGGCGCTGTATCAATATGTACGAAGTATTCCCTGTTCATTACACAATCTCCGAAAAGTATCAGATAACGACGGGGCAGGGTCGAGAACCGCGTCACACCCGTCCTCTTTTGTTCTCTTTCTCCTATTCCAGTATGTTTGCCACTTTGAAAAAATCACCCTTCACGACCGGGGCATTTCGTAACAGTTCCCCCGCTTCCGTGAGGGTGCTCCTCTTGGCCTTCGGCGCTTCTCTGGTGCGGTTTTTCACTTCCACCACGGAAAACATCGGGGCTTCATTTCCTGCCCGTTCCGTCGCAATCCGTGCCAGATCTGCTGCGCCTTTCACCGCTCGAAGGATATGGGGACGCACACTCTCATCCAATCCGATCCGTGAAACCCACGAAAGTGTATCGACAAGATCCCTCTGCTCATCGGTACCGGGAAGTGGTTTCTCTCCCCCAAGGTCGAGCAGACCAAGTTCTGCAAGTTGATCATAGGCAACACGGGACGGCGCCTCGCTCAGGGGACAGAAGGCGCTGCGATTTTTGGGAAACGCAATCACCTCACGAATGGAAGAGGTGCCGCAGATCATTGCAACAACGCGATCCATCCCGAGGGCGAGTCCCCCATGCGGCGGCACACCATAGTCAAATGCCTTGAGGAAAAATCCGAATTTTTCTTCTGCCTCGCTCTCAGAAAGTTGCAGGGCATGAAAAATCCGCTTCTGAAGCGCCTTATTGCTGATACGGATGCTCCCCCCTCCAAGCTCTTCGCCATTCATCACGAGGTCATACGCTCGGGAGTGCAACGATAGAAGATCGTCGAGATTGGTGGGGTCGAAATCTCCACGATCCGGTGCCGTGAAAGGATGGTGATTCGACGTTATGCCCTCTTCTGCCACCGCAAACAGGGGAAAATCGGTAATCCATACAGGACAGAAAGTATCGCCCGGTATCAGATCGAGGCGATCCGCAATATGGAGACGGAGCAACCCGAGAGACGATGTCACAACCTCGTATGACGGATCGGCAATCATGATAATAACATCGCCGCTTTCGGCTCGAAATCGTTGTCGTATCCCCTCTTGTTCTTCATCGCTGAAGAACTGAACGATGTTGGATTCCAGTTCTCTGTCAAGTACCCTCATCCATGTCATACCCTTGGCCCCGAAACCAGGTACGATATGCTTCGCATACTCATTCTGCAGCACATTTTTACTCAGCCGGTCAGACTGCCCCTTGATATTGATACCTTTAATGCGCCCCCCTCGTTGCAGAATCTGTTTGAATATGCCGTACGAAGTGTTCTCGAACACGTCCGTCGCATCTTCGAAACGCAATCCGAAGCGCACGTCAGGTCGATCCGTTCCCATCGTATCGACGGCTTCGTGGTATGTCATTCGTGGAAACGGCCGCGGCAGGTCGATACCACCGATCTCAAACATACGCACGGTGAGTTCTTCCAGCACCTCATAAATAAACTCTTCATCGATGAACGACGCCTCCATATCGAGCTGCGTGAACTCGGGTTGTCGATTGGAACGAAGGTTCTCATCACGAAAACAGCGTGCAAACTGGTAATAGCGTTCAAATCCACCGATCATCAGGAGCTGTTTAAACAATTGCGGGGATTGCGGAAGGGCATAAAAATGTTTTTCATGAATGCGACTCGGCACCAGGTAATCGCGGGCACCCTCGGGAGTGCTTTTCGTCAGCATCGGTGTTTCAATCTCGATAAATCCGCGTTCATTGAGATAATCGCGCACACTCTTGAAGATACGGTGCCGCTTGAAAAAATTATCCTGCATTGACGGCCGCCTGAGGTCAAGGTAACGGTACTGGAGTCTGAGATCCTCCGAAACCTGCTCTACCTTCTTCACACTGGTTCCAACAACCATTGCCTTTTCGGTAATGGGAAACGGCAACGGTTCGGCTCGATTCAGAATCGTAAAATTCTGCGCGATGACCTCTATATGACCGGTCTCAATGTGCGGATTCTTCGTCTCTTCCGTTCGTCCAACAACTTTTCCCTCTACATAAATACAGAATTCACTCCTCAAATGGCTCGCACGATCACAGAGTTCAGTCGGTGAATACTCCGGGCTGAATACAATCTGAAGGATCCCGCTTCTGTCCCTCAGATGAACAAACAACACCTCGCCGTGGTCCCTCAGAGCATCAACCCAGCCCGCCAGTTTAACACCTCGACCGATATCTGCGGACCCGAGCATACCACACCCCGAACGCTCAGAAAAATTCATTGCGTTGCTACACCTCCTGAAAAAACGTTAATGGACGATGCTCTCGTATATCTCATGCCCCTAGCATGAAAGTACCCCTGGCCGGAGTTGATACAATGTATGGTAAGAAACGGCATTCCGTCAACGAACATATCCCCGTGAGAGCGTCCGCATTTCCTTGCTATAACACCGATATACGAAAACATGCAGACCTTAACAGACCTCACCGTCAGTTTCAAGCCAAATGTGTGGCAATTTCCGTCCCTGATGAAGCATATACGTATACCATGACACAAAATCTACCGTTCTGTATGACAGTGTCATTCTCGCAACAATGGTATCCATGACGAAAGGCCGCTTATCTTTTGCCTTTCCTCTTTTGGCTATTGCCACATCAGACATTCTAACCCCCCAATATCAGGAATTTCCCGATAGTTTCTTCCGACGAAAATATGTAACGACAATTCAGCGATATTGAAACCGATATAACCGCCGTTCGATACCAAATACCCGTATCGCTCTCATAGAGGGAAGATGTTCATCATGGAGAAAATACTCATCGTTGATCCGCGCGAATGTACCTCCACCTCACTGCCGTCGGAAACATGCGACGCACGTCTGGTCTTTCACCATGGAAAGACTGCACGATCAGAAAGACAGGAAGCGGATATGCAATGATTTATCTCCAAGATGCACGGCCCACGGGAGTCGTTATAATAAATACGAAGGTAGATTTAGGCGCTTTTCACAGCGCCTTTGAGAAAAAGACACCTGTATCGAGACTGAAAGAAATCCTCCTTTCTGTCTCTTTCTCCTATACGCACCTCCATTCCTTTCTGAGAGGGAAATGACACAGAGGCCAGGAGAGTTAATCTCCTGGCCCCTTCCCTCTTGAAACATCTGAGTTTTTCTGAATAGTTACCCTGCAGACCTCGTTACAATTCCGTAATTTCGGCAGTTGTATGACAGCGCACATCCGATTTTTCAATTAATTGTTTCTGATATAGCAAGATATCGTAAATAAGTTTATCGGGATTTTTTCGAAGTCTCTCATCACATAGTTTCAGCGCCTCGGCAAATTCGCCTGAACGCCTGTACAAATCTACAATTATTGCCTCCTCCGTACCGGCTGCTTCAGCAAACCATTGACCTTTTGATCGAGCCTTCTGGAGCAAGTGAATCGCCCTTTCACGGCATTTCCATGCCGCTTCGCTGTTGCCCGCATCATCGCATGCCCACGCCGCATTCACAGACGTCCATCCCGCCACCTTGAATTGGGCTTCTTCTTCCTGAATCATCGACCAGCAAAGAAGAGAATTTGCCAGGACGGGATATTGTTCATGGCGCAACTGCTCTTTGTACGCCTCGTTTTCTATGATATTTGCCATTTCCTTATCGCCCGAGGCGATATCGGGAGCACAGTACCCACAGAACGGGCATCGCTGGATCCAATAGCTGATCGATGATCGCTCGGGTTCGGGTGGACGGGCATCCAGATCGGATGGTCCCAATGCTTTTGTCGAGATGATTTCCATGTGATCGCTGATATTACCGCAGACGGCACACTGTTTCTTCGCTTCATGTAGTACGGTCATGTCTGGCCCTCCTTTGCTGCCGCAACGGGACAATGCGTGAATTGCAAAAAAGAGATACGGCTACCCCAACCGAATTGAAAAGACATGCATCACTTTGTATTTCAAAATACTAAGATATCCCATGGCATGTCAAGGAAAAAGCAGCAAATTTGATTGACCGCTTCACCGCCGTGATGATACGATAACTTCGTATCACCACTGATAAATAAGGGCGCTCCGTGCAGCACTGCGATGAACGGTTATGAGACAGTTACTCATATTTCTATCACTCACGTTTTTTACCGTTGTTTTCCTCGCGGGCAGCATACCGACATCGGTCTTTGCTGCCGGCGATCACACGGCACGTTTTACACGCTTGGTGGAACAGGACAAGGGTCTTTCGAAAGACGAAAAACGAGCATGGATCGCTTCTGTCAGTCGAACATTTCAGAACACCAATTTCACGTTCGATTACAGCCGTCTCATCTACGGGATACTCTCTCAGGCAAAATTTGACGATGTCAGCATGGACCGGGCGCTCACGGTGGCACTGCAGTCGGCTTCGGCCGTGGAGAGGGGAGCATCCGAAAAACAAGTTACAGAGCTTGCGCTTTTTGCATTTTCCGTCGATTTTACCAGGGACGAGCTCTACCTCTATGCAATGGTAGCGAAAACGTGCGACACTTATAGGATTCCCGTCCACGTTACGCAGGAAATGATCCGCCACGCCAAAGAGAATGACTGGCCGCATTCCACCTTTACCACTATCATGAATGGCCTTGTAAAGGCCGCACAGAACGACTTGGACCCGGAAAAGCTCGCCCTGTATATGCTCATCTCTGTCGACCAGAAACTGGGCACACCGGACGAGATTGTTCGTGATGCCATCGAGGATGCGACAAAACGGAAATCCCCCGTCGTGAAGGAACGTCACCAGGAGGAATTAATCCCCACCCGCCCTGCACTGCGTCGAAGATCGCCCCGTGTTGCGCTCGATTACGATGCATTTCGACATTCTGTTGAATCATTTATCGGAACTCCGTATGTCTGGGGCGGCAATACCCGCAACGGCGTCGACTGTTCCGGCTTTACACGACTGGTCATGCACGAAAACGGCTACGTACTCCCCCGAGTGAGCCGCGATCAGGCGAAGGCGGGGATCTCGATAAAGAAAAGCAACCTGCAACTCGGGGATCTCGTCTTTTTCGATACACGCGGGTGGGGGTATGTGACACATGTCGGTTTCTATCTGGGAGGAAACCTCCTCGTGCACGCCTCTTCGAGCAAGGGTGTAACGATCGTCATGTTCAGCAACAGGTACTTTCAGTCGCGATATGTCTCGGCTCGTCGGATCATCCGTTACGTCGATAGATAATCCATGACCGTCAGCGGCGCCTGACGATGCACAACAACCTTACCCATCTTCACCGAAGGAGATAACATCATGCCCTCACAAAAAAGTTTTACGGTCGGTATGAAGGCAAAAAATTTTTCCCTCATGGATCAACACAACACCGCGTTCACGCTCTCCGACTTCCGGGGTCGGAAGGTTCTTCTGTCATTTCATCCCCTCGCGTGGACCGATATCTGTGCGGCACAGATGAAGTCCCTCGAAAAGCATCGAAAGCTCTTTGAAAAGCTCAACACCGTTTCCGTCGGCATCAGTGTCGACAGCGTCCCTTGCAAACATGCCTGGGCACGCAGCCTCAGAGTCAAGGACACGCGACTTCTCTCAGATTTCTGGCCTCATGGCAAGGTAGCCAAATCATTTGGAATATTAAGAGACCGTGAAGGATTTTCCGAAAGGGCCATCATCGTTTTGGATGAAAAAGGAAGCGCTCTCTTCGTTAAAATTTATCCTATTCCGCACGTACCCGAGCTTAGTAAAATCATCGAGGTGTTGCAACGGGAGTAATGCTGCCTGCCCGAGAAGCCGACGATAGGGAGAGTTCGACTCACCGGAGAACCGACCGGGTATTTACAGCCGCATCGCAATAACGGCGGCCCCGATGGCACCGTTCGTCTGGGCATACTCTGAAACTTCAATATACATTCCGAGTTTCACCTCGAGGGCCCTGACGACACCCACATTCTTTGCTACGCCCCCCGTCATCATGAGCGGTTCTTTTACGCCAATCCTTCTCGCCAGGGCGGAAACCCGTGATGCAACGGACTCGTGAATACCCGCGATGATGTTGTCTCTCTTTTCCCCCTTCGAGATGAGAGAGATAACCTCCGATTCGGCAAAGACCGTACAGATACTACTTATCTTTGACGCTTGCCCGGCCCGCAGCGAAATGTCACCGAAGGTATCGAGATCAACCTCGAGGGCCCGTGCCATCACCTCGAGAAACCGGCCCGTTCCCGCCGCACATTTGTCATTCATGACAAAATCCCGCACTTTCCCCTCGTCATCCAGCACCATGGCCTTGCTGTCCTGACCTCCGACGTCGATAATGGATCTCACATGAGGATTCAGGTAATGCGCCCCCGCCCCGTGGCAGATAATCTCCGTCACCGCCTTGTCAACAGAGGTCATGCTGTTCCTGCCGTATCCGGTAGAGACGACTTTTGCAACATCGGATGCGTTGAGGTGAAGGAAGCTCAGGAGATCTTCAAACACTGTCGTGCCGGCAAGTTCCGCATTGTAACCCGTGAATGTCACTCGCGTACCGATTATTTTCCCGTTTTTCAGCACCGCTGCTTTGGTCGTTATGGACCCGATATCGATACCTGCTACGTACATTCCCCGATTACCCCTTCCGCATCTTGATCATTTCCATGAATGCGTCAATCCGCGTGGCGATCTGACTCTCCGAGAAGTTTCTCTCATCGACCATGTCGGCTTCGAGCATGAGGCATGGAATACCCCGTTCCTCTTGCACTATTCTCTGGATATCATACTGTCCCAGAGAATAGGGTTTGCAGCTGCGGTTGGAGTGCATCACAATGCCGTCCACATCATATTTATCGGCCATTTCGATGACGGTTCTCGCCATTTCATCGACACCGATATTGAGATAGATCCGGGTGTACGCCTCGGCCATCGAATCGAGAAAATTGTCCGCATTCATGTACGTGAGCTGGCCGCACCAGGCCGACGTATAGGTGTCGGCAACGAGACAGGCATCATGTTCCGCAAATTTCTTCGACAGCCACCGCATCCGGTACCAGATGGGGAGGTTGTCCCACAGTAACCGGTACCGTTCATTGGGAATTGCACCGATACCCTTGTCCACCTTCTCATTCATTGCCGTGAGAAGATATCGGTAGTAGTCAACGGCGATCTGGGTTCCTCGCAAGGTGACAATCAGAGCAAGATGGAAAAAGGCATCGAAGGCGGTCAGGGGCGCCGGTCGATTCATAGCGGTATCAAGCACTGCCTGCCATAATTCCTGTCCCTCGACAGAAAGTCTCCCCACCTCCTTCAATCTCTCAAAATCAAACTTTTTCCCGCACACGTCTTCGAGAAAGGCAACATACTCATCGATCTGCCGCCGGACGTACCGTCTTGAATCCTCCGTATATTCCGTATGGCAGAAAGGAGTATCGAAAATAAACAGGGGAACGTTGTAATAGCGGGACTGAATTTCATACCACTTCAGAACGGTGCCGCAGATATTGTTGCCGCAGATGAGCATATCGGGCTTCGGAAGTCCCCCGATGGGTCCTCCATCGACGGTTGAGCATGAGATATCCGACCTCGCGTACGAGCACAGATCGCGGCTGTACCCCATCTCTTCGGCCTTTTCACACAGGTCGACACCCATCTTCGACGCGCCGATCATGGCACCGTGATTTTCCGGGTAAACGGGAATGATATCCATGGCGATCAGCGGCTCGACGGGTCCGCCGCTGGTTATCCATGCGATCTTCCTACGGGAAATCCGAGTGGTCTTGGCCTCCATATAGTACACGGCCATGATATCCCGCATGTTTTTTTCCTCTTTGAAGCCGAGAAGCGCTTTTTTGTACTTCGCAAGACCGAAAATGAGTATGTCTTTCATCAGAGAGCCCAACGCGATCCTCCTCCTTTACAGAGTCAATAACCCTGTTTTCCTCCTATAGCATCTGCACAAATGTTTCAAACCTCGTATGGAGCTGCCCTTCGGCGGGAAGCTGATCCTCCACCTCGAGAAGCATGGTGGGAATTCCCGCTTTGTCGAGGTATTCCTTCATATAGGGATAGTCGAATGCATGGGGGTCACAGAATTTCAGGAGCAGAAATACGACGCCATCGGCGCTGTGTGACCGGACAATCTCCACGATCTTATCTCCCCGCGCGGTCATGGAAAGATGTTTCGCGGGACAGATACTCCGTTCAATATACCGCCGTGCGACGGCGGCAACGGGATCACCGGCCGTGGCAATCGTTCCCTCGAAGTATCGTGATCCGGTACAGAGATCATCCCACACGACAACCGCATCGGACGCCTCCAGGACCCGGTAAACGTCCGGATGATCACAGATACTGCCCACGAGGACGATTCGCTTCCTGTCAGCAGTGTCAGATGCCATCTCTCCCCGTTGTATATGCTCCACGAGCGCCGGCAATTTTTCCAGGAGATCGTCACGGTCCATAATCATTGATCCCTTGATGATCGTATACATATTGCTGCCCGAAATGATTCCCGGCTCCTCAGAGCGCAACTGGTAGATGGTACCGAGACACTCACGTATTTCGTTATATTTCTCAATGGCCACATTCATATCACTGTCGGTGATAGTTCTGCCGAGACCCTTTTCCAGGTCTCGTTTGAATTTGTGCAGCACATCTTCCATGTACCGTCTGGCACTCTCAGTATCGAGTTTCACGGGAAGGACGACATCGGCAAAGAATCCAAACTCCGTATTGAGACGCCATATGTCAGACAATCGCTGAATCGAGTCACAGGTATGGGGGAAAACTGTCCCGTTGAGAAAATCAAGCCGACCTCGTAACGCCTCCTCGAGAGCCCCTCGGACAAGAGAACAGCTGTACGTCTGCAGATGGGCATCCGCAAGAGAAATGTCGCCACGGGTTCCAAAAAGCCGCATCGGATGAGCACCGGCGGCACAGATAATTTCCTCGGGTGTGTACGAGCAGAAATATCCTATTATTGTGCTACCTTTTTCCGCCTTGCACTTCCTGCCGTAGGCATACGGATCATTCAGGATCTCATAGAATTCTTCCATCAGCACCATTGAATCTCTCTCCTCGGAGCTTTACTGTCCGGTATATTTTCCGGCAGCCTTCAGTTTCTCGCGCTCTTCCTTCTCGAGGACGTTGAAGGCGATCTTACCGATAAGCGTTTTCGGCAGCTCGTCGCGAAATTCTACCTCCCGCGGGCAGCTCCACTTTATCAGATGATTTCTGCAGTAATTGACAAGCTCATTCTCCATATCGGAACCTGCCCTGGCAGGATCTTTCAGGACGACAAATCCCTTGACCCGCTCCACCTGTGTCTCATCGGGCACCCCAATAACGCAGGCCTCCTGGACAGCGGGATGTGTGTAAAGGACTTCCTCGACCTGAGCGGGGTACACGTTCATTCCCGACGACTTTATCATCCTCTTCAGTCTCAGTTTGAAATAGAAAAACCCGTCTTCGTCCATGGACGCGATATCTCCGGTATGGAGCCATCTCTTGCCGTCGTCGTGCATTCTCAGCGTATCTGCTGTTTCCTCCTGGTTGTCCAGATACCCCAGCATCACGGCTGGTCCGTGCACACAGAGTTCCCCCTCTTCGCCGACCGGCGCTTCCTCTGTCGTACCATCCTTTACAATCTTGGCAAGCATATCGGGAAAGGGAACACCCATACTCCCCTCGCGGTACTGGCCAATCGGGGTGGCCATAATGGCCGTTACGGCCTCTGTGAGTCCATACCCTTCGAGGAGCTGGACATTGCCCCCCTGGCGACGGACAATTTCCTCGAACCGCTCTTTTACCGGCCGTGGAAGAGTGTCGGCACCACTGAACGTTGCTCGCAGGCAGCTCAGATCGGCCTTCTCAAAGAGAGGACTGAGGCTCAGGGCGTCGTACAGCGTCGGCACTCCCACCAGGAGGTTAGGCCGCTTTGTCTTGATCAGCTTGGCGACTGTCTCGGGGGTGAACTGGGGAACGAGAATACTCTTTGCGCCGCCCATGAATATGGCATTGATACACACGCCCAGGCCGAAACCATGAAATATGGGCAGAATGGCCAGCATGGTATCGCCCCCGGAGAACCGTCCCCACGCTTCCACCTGCATCCCCTCGCTGATGAGGTTCATATTGGACAGCATGATCCCCTTCGGCACGCCGGTGGTCCCGCCGCTGTAAAGAATAGCAGCCAAATCATCCGTTGCCACGTCGGCCTTTGGTACCTCGGGATACGGCGTGTTCATAAGATCACCCCACCACCGCACCAGCGGGTCGGCGGGCACCGGGGGAATTTTTCGTCCCTTTGTGAGATTGAAGCCGATCTTCTTTATCAGACCGAGGTAATCGGGAATTCTGGCAAGTATCAGTGTCGCGAGATCGGTTGTGTCCGCCACCGCTTTGAAGTTGCCGTAGAATGCATCGAGGGTCAGGACACATGTGCTTTTCGAGCTTTTGAGATAGAATTCGATTTCTTTTGGCGGCGACAGGGGATGTATCATGCTCGCGACCGCCCCTACCTTATTCGCCGCATAGAAACAAATAATACCCTGGGGAACGGTGGGCATCGAAATGGTTATCCGGTCTCCTTGTTTCACCCCCAGATGTGTCAGCGCATTGGCACACTGATCGATTTCCCGCCCCAGCTGCCGATAGGTGGATGTGTACCCGAGAAAGTCGTACGCGATCGCGTCAGGACACCGCTCCACGGTTTTCATAACAGCTTCGTACAAGGTCACTCGCGGGTAGTCTATTGAGTGGGACACATTGCCATAAAACGCAAGCCACGGTTTTTTCTCGTACATGCCTCTTGCTCCTCCTTCACTTGTCCCTCAGCAAAAATACTACGCGGCAAACATCTGTTTCTTCATCTGACCGTCTCGTTCCTGCGCGCTAGCACCTATTATACCTCGAACGCATAGATACCAGATTTTTACTTTAATTCACAGACCTTATTTATCCGCTCAGAGCGCCATCGAAAGCGTTTGCCACCAGGTGTCCGCCCCCACCATTCTCTCTTAACTGGGAAAAGGTGGTGCGGAACCGTCGGCATCGCCCGTCTGGAAAAAGAGTTTCCCCGCAACCACGGGCGGGCTGCAGACACCCCTTGACAATCTGTGCGCCGCGGGATATCGATGAGAATATGGTAAGTCACAACGCCGGAGGTCACACGATGGTGCAAGAGGAGCGAGTACGCTATCCTGATGATGAGGCCCGGTATCAGTGGCTGAGCATGCTCCTCGATGCGTATCATCTGGACGACAGTGCCATCGGAGAAGGACTTGAGAGAGAAAGGCGGAAACGCACGGGGACGCTGGCCTGTACGAAGGGGTGCTCACACTGCTGCCTCAATCCCACGGTCCCAGTCACCGAGATAGAGATTTATGGACTGATCTGGTATTGTCGCCGTCGGCTTGAAGGCCAGACGAAAGACGTGGTGACGGACCAGCTTCTGAACTCGCACACCATGCGCCAGTGCCCGTTTCTCGTTGACGGCCTGTGTGCCGTTTACCCCCTGCGACCCATTGCGTGTCGTGACTTTAACGTCTTCGGCACTCAGTGTGAGCCATACGAAGACATTCTGTCCACACGGCCCGACGATATATGGTCGCCTGGCGTCGATGTAGCACGGCGCGTTTCCATGACTCTCCTGCCGTACTACGGAATTACGGATGACAAACGCAAGCGTCAGGCCTTTGAGACGGGGTTCCTCGGACGGATGATTGTTCCCCTGCATACGGTGAACTGGCGTCACCTGTATGCCCAGGTGCTCTAATCCTTCCTTTTGATATGTACTTCTTCTGCAAGCTGTTCCAGAAAATCAGGGGGTATCTCACGGACGATTTCTTCCAGTTCAACTTCCAAGACATCGCAGTAGGCGCGAGTGAAGCCCTCATACATGTGAATAAGATCACTCAGCCCCCCGTCTTCTTCACCCATCAGCAATCCTTCCTGAATCACCGCCCTGATAAATTCGTCATCTCCCAGCTGAAGCGACGACTTTTGCAGGTAATCGAGGTAGGTAACGGGAGATATCAGCTCGTTTTTTTCCAAGGCAAACAACTGTTTATACACACAGAAGCAGTATCGTGCCCGTTCACGGATCTCTTCTTCGGATAACATAAGCCTCTTCCTTCCTACAGGGCGTCGAGGAGACGTTTCCCGATTCGTGCCGTATCGAAACAATACACTTCCATTCCGGGAATTAAAACCCGTACAGTCGGGATACCGACATCCTGTCGCGTCAAATCAACGGCAATGATCCTATCGAAACCTTTCACCGTCAATTTACTCTGCATCATCTGGATATCGCCCAGGATATCGTCGCTGTACCCCTCTCCCAACTCGGCAAGGCTTTTCTGCCGGTAGGCACAGAAACGATAATCACCCTCGAATTCATCGATCACCGCACCACTTAAATACTCCTCTCTGAAACTTTCTATGCCTTTCTTTTGAATAAAGAGGCCCCTCGTGGTTGCCAGCTCAAGAAGAGCGCGAATCATAGCCACCTTCGGATCGAGGTGCGCTCCGAATCCATCAATAGTAATCATGCTCCGGTACACCCCGTCATTCGAAAATGCCGCCACGACGGGGACACCGATATCGGACGTAATATCCTTGGCGACAACTTCTATCCCCGCATTCACGAATTTACTGCTCACATCAACGATACAACGATACTCTTCACGGTCATCGACAAACAGGGCGTCACTGGCGTATGCCGTAAAACGATTGATGCTCCAGGCATCCCGTTCTATTACCTCTTCGATCGCATGCGATACCGCTTCCTCCATCGTGTTGCCCGACGCGAGGCCGTTGGTATGGGTACTCAGAACGGGCGTATCGTCGAGGTGAAAGGGATGGAACACCGCGCATGCAGGCACCAACAGCTTTGATCGCGACACGAGATCAAAGCCCCACACCCAGTGCATCGTCATGTTGTGCTGATAGGAACTGAACTGAGGAAGAATGAGTTCCTCGGGATTGAGGATCGGAGACATCTTTTCCAGATCGCGAAAACTTCCTCTCACCACGTCACCGGCATAGGCATTCTCATCGTACTCTGCTGAATACCGCTCCACCGCCTCCATTGTCAAAGACACCTGCGCCTGGACGGCTGACAGTCCCTTTCCCGTATGATCCGTTGTCGTACCGTCGGGTCTCATCCGCGAGCATGTATACACCGGAATGCCGATCCTGTCGAGATCGGTCACCTCGCGGACGTGTTCCATACCGACGGCCTGTGCCATTCCTTGCACAAAGGCATGTGTTTCGTCGGGACTCCGGGAGCGGTGCGTCTCCCTGATATATGTTTTGGGACATGGAGTGAGGGTAATCTCTGCCACAGGAAACTCCGTTATTCGTAATAAATCACGATACCTCATACTGTAAAACACGAAGAAAGTAAACCGGTTTCCCCGAAAAAGGCATCGGTATCGATTGACTTTTTCGCCGCATATCATTATTGTTTTTACCGATGACTGAACTTTTTCATAAAAACGTGATACACATGCTGCGGGGAGGACAACATGAAAATTTCTGTGATAAAGGGTAACATTACCACGATTAAAACGGCGGCCGTTATTGCCGTCCACTTCGAAGATGACAACCGGCTGCAGGGGGCTGCGAAACTGCTGGACGAGGCATGCGGCGGTATTATTTCCGAGACAATCAGCGAGGGCGTCTTCACGGGAAAGCGCTACGAAACATCAATCGTCGAGACACGGGGAGCCATACAGCCCAAGAGAATCATCCTTGTGGGCCTCGGAAAACGGGACGAGTGTGATCTTGACAGGGTACGGGGGGCCTTTTCAAAGGGCGCCCAGACCGTGCGAACTCTGCGTATGACAACGTGTGCCACCTCTGCCGATTTAGGTACGACGCCGCTTCCCCTCGACAGGATCGCCCAGGCTGCGATTGAAGGAGCGCTTCTCGGTCTGTATCGATTTACCCCATTTAAAACTGCCGATGGCGATACACCCACGGAACTTGAAGAATTCACCCTCGTGGATGGCGATGCCGCATCGGCAAAGATCGTACGGCGCGGGGCACGAACAGGCGAGGTGATATCCCGGGCGGTCTCTTTCGCTCGTGACCTTGTTGCCGCACCGTCAAACGAGATGACACCGACAATTCTCGCCCGCAAGGCACGCGAAGTTGCAAAAGACCGGAACATTGCGATCACCGTACGTGGCGCAGCGGCGATGAAGAAGATGAAAATGAACGCCCTCATCGGTGTCGCCCAGGGGAGCCACGAACCGCCGCAGCTCATCACGATGGAGTACCAAGGCGCACGGACACAGCAGCGTCCGATTGTCCTTATAGGAAAGGGAATCACCTTCGACAGCGGCGGAATCTCCATCAAACCTGCAGAGCGGATGGAAGAGATGAAAACCGATATGTCGGGTGGCGCGGCGGTTATCGGCACCATGATGGCCGTAGCGGATCTCAAACTTCCCGTCAACATTATCGGCATCATACCGACAACGGAAAACCTCCCCGGCGGCGGGGCATACAAACCCGGCGACGTCCTGCGGGCAATGTCGGGAAAAACGATAGAAGTAATCAACACCGATGCCGAGGGACGGCTGGTTCTTGCCGACGCTCTTACCTATGCCCAGCGATTCAAGCCGCGTGCGATGATCGACATGGCAACGTTAACCGGGGCGTGCATTATCGCCCTCGGCGATTTCATCACCGGCATGATGGGAACGGACGAACAGTTAAAGGACATGATACGGAATGCCTCACGAACGACGGGTGAAACAGTATGGGAGCTCCCCCTTTACGACGACTACAACGAGCTGTTAACGAGCGACATCGCCGATGTGAGAAACGTCGGCACACGGGCCGGTGGGGCCATTACGGCAGCCCTCTTTTTAAAACGTTTTGCGGGTGATGTTCCCTGGGTACACCTCGACATTGCGGGCCCGGCATGGCTCGCCAAGGATCGGCCCTATACGCCGAAAGGCGCCTCGGGAGTCGGCGTGAGGCTCATGGTCGAACTGTTGACGAACTGGACCGATAAGAAACGATCGTAATACGGGGCAGTGCTTTTTTACGAAATGGATCGCATCTTAGATATACGCAACCTGAAAACGTATTTTGAAACCCGAAACGGTACGGTAAAGGCCGTTGACGGCGTGGATCTGTCGGTGGGGCGTGGTGACACCCTCGGGGTCGTCGGGGAGTCGGGGTGTGGCAAGACCGTCCTCGCCCGGACAATCATGCGACTGATACCGTCGCCCCCCGGACGAATCGTTTCCGGGAGCATTCTCTTTAACGGTAATGACCTGCTGCACCTCAGCGAAGACGAGATGCGGAAAATACGGGGCAAGGCAATTTCCGTGATTTTTCAGGAACCCATGACGTCATTGAACCCCGTGCTTCAAATCGGCGATCAGATTGCCGAGATAATCCAGCTCCATGAAACCCGGTCGAAAAAAGATGCCCTGGCATGCGCCGCAGACGTCCTGCGTCTCGTCGGGATGCCTTCCCCCGGGGAACGGCTCAAAAGTTATCCGCACCAGCTCAGCGGTGGTATGCGCCAGCGGGTAATGATTGCCATGGCACTCGCCTGCCGTCCGCACCTGATGCTGGCCGACGAGCCGACAACGGCTCTCGACGTCACGATTCAGGCGCAAATACTGGAGCTGATCGATGACCTGAAAAACACCATCGGCATGTCGGTCGTGCTTATCACTCATGACTTGGGGGTTATCGCCGAGGCAGCCCAGTTTACCGCGATCATGTATGCAGGGAAAATCGTCGAGTATGGTACAGTGAATGAACTGTTCGCACATCCCCTCCATCCCTATACGACGGGACTAATGGAATCAATACCCCGGCTGGGAACACACGCCGCTCCGGCGGAACGACTCACGGTCATACCGGGAGTGGTACCGAATCTCTTTGAACTACCCGCGGGGTGCTCATTCCAGGACCGATGCCCGTATACCATGCCGATCTGCAGGGAGACCGATCCGGTCCTGAAAGAACAGGGACATAACCACCAGGTACGGTGTTGGAAGTATGAATGACACCGTCCGGAAATACCGGTAAGCACATGGAAACCGTCCTCCTGGATATCAGGAACCTTGTCAAGCACTATGTTGTCGGGAGCGATCTCCTGTTGGGTCGCCGGGGTGTGGTGCGCGCCGTCGACGGCGTCAGCCTGATCGTCCGCCGGGGAGAAACGCTCGGTCTGGTGGGCGAGAGCGGCTGCGGGAAGACAACGCTGGGACGCCTCATCATGCGCCTCGAAGAACCCTCGAAGGGGGAGATCTATTTCAATGGCGAGGACACGCTCAGCTATTCGGGGAAAAAGCTCAAAGAGTTCCGGCGAAACGTGCAGTTAATATTTCAAGACCCCTACATGTCACTCAACCCGCGCAAGAGCGCCGGCAGCATCATCGGCGAGCCGTTTCTGGTACACGAGATGGCCGCGGGGAAAGAGCTGCGTAGGAAAACAGCCGAACTGATGGAAACGGTGGGCCTCACGGGAGAACAGATCGATCGATATCCCCATGAGTTCAGCGGCGGACAGCGCCAGAGGATCGGTATCGCCCGATCCCTCGCCCTCAATCCTGATCTCATCATTGCGGACGAGCCGGTTTCAGCTCTGGATGTGTCCATACAGGCCCAGATTCTCAACCTTCTCAAGAAACTCCAACACGACTTCACACTCACATATATCTTCATCAGTCACGACCTGAGAGTCATCGGCCACATGAGCGACAGAATCGCCGTCATGTACCTGGGGAAAATCGTTGAACTGTCCGACAGAGCCGCCGTCTTCGCGCGGCCCTTTCATCCCTACACGGAAGCCCTGCTCTCGGCCATTCCTTCACCAGACCCTGCAGTAAAAAAAACGAGAATCATCCTGAAAGGAGACATCCCGAGCCCCATCGCACCTCCGGCAGGATGTCCGTTTCACCCTCGGTGTCCCTACCGGATGGATATTTGCGAATCTGTCGAACCGGCACTGGAAGAAAAGGAAAATGGCAGGCTGGCCGCCTGCCACCTGAAGAGATGAAATCTTCTGTTGCAAAGATGGCGAAAACATTTCATTATTCACTGTACAGTTCGAACCGATTCATATGGAAACTCCGCTTCGGACATCAGGAGGTCATTCTATGGAAGACTTTATCGAGGTTATAACAACCACGGGTTCGCGCACCGATGCGCAGACCATTGCCGACATGGCTGTTGAAAAGCGGTTCGCCGCGTGCGCCCAGATTATCGGTCCCATCTGGAGCACCTACTGGTGGGAAAATCAAATCGAGCACGACGAAGAGTGGCTCTGTTCCCTGAAAACACGGAAGGAACACTATTTCAGACTTGAAGAGGAAATCAAAGCGATACACCCCTATGAATTGCCCCAGGTGATCTGTATCTCGCTCCTCGGGGGCGCGCACTCGTATCTCGAGTGGGTGCATAGCCAGCTTCGGAAATGGAAGATGTCAAAATAAAAAAACCAGACAAAAAGATGTCTGCGGCACCACTACACGCCAGTGCCGCGTGAAGATGAGGGAAAATAGTACTTGACGAATGGAAAGAAAAAAATTAAAAAGCATCTTTCCAGTGTTCATTGGATCTGAAAACGCGACTGCAACCACGAAACACATAATGCGCCCGTAGCTCAGCTGGATAGAGTGGCAGACTTCGAATCTGTTGGTCGTAGGTTCGAATCCTACCGGGCGTGCCAGACAGAAATTTGCTGTTGATGAATATAGTGGGCCGCTAGCTCAGCTGGTAGAGCAACTGACTCTTAATCAGTAGGTTCGGAGTTCGAGTCTCCGGCGGCTCACCAAAATTTTCAAGGGGTTATGGAAATTCCATAACCCCTTTTTTGCGTCAAAAGTGTCTACCTTTTGATTGTCAGATTTAAAGTAAATGATATAAACAGTTGTCGAATGAAATTTATTCTGCGACAAAATGAAAGATATTCTGCGACAAAAAAACAGAATCGGTGACAAAATATAGAGAGAGAATGCAGGGTGCAAAAATCCTGTCAGATCCTTTTATACTCTTTAAAAAAGGAGCTGCAGGGCTATCAAATAGACTTATTCACGTTAGCCGGTGTGTCAGGCAGCGGCCTCGTAATTCATAATCAGAAGTTCTCTTACCTTTTTTGTTCTGTTTCCTCCCGCAAGTGTGTATGACGTATTGGCACTTTCTATATGAAAGTCTTTATAGAGATCGCGGATCTCTTTCGTGTCGTTGATGGACATTATAAACTTGCCTTTAATCCCCGTCAGGATATCCCTCAGCTTTTGAAAATCGTCACGGGTAAATATCCCGTCGCCGTAATAGTTTTCATACCCATAGTATGGCGGATCGATGTAAAAGAATACAAAGGGCTTGTCGACTCTGTTGATCAGCCGCTCATATGACATGTTCTCCACATATACCCTCGCCAGTCTGAGGTGGGCCGCCGACAGTTCCTCTTCGATACGAAGCAAGTTGAGTGAAGATGGCCTGGTAGCATTCATGTTGAAAGCAGGACTGACTATTTTCGCCCCATACCCGCATTTCAGGAGATAATAAAACCTCACGGCCCGCTGGATGTCGGTCAGCGTGTCCGGATTTTCGTTTTTGAACCGTTCGAATTCCTCTCTGGCCACCAGTATCCACCGCAGATATCGGACGAATTCATCGAGGTGGTTTTTCACAACTCGATACAGGGTAACAAGATCCGTATTAATATCGTTGATTATCTCAACCTTCGATTCCTCCTTCTTGAAGAGCAGCTATGCCGCCCCAGCGAAGACCTCGCAGTAACAGCTATGTTCGGGTATCTTCGGTATGATCTTACCGGCCAATAGTGATTTTCCTCCCAGATACGATAAAAAGCTCTTCATGGAACCTCCTCCAGTGTTGCCATACGGAAACAACCCTGCTATAAAGCACGTCCAACGTTCATTGTGCGGATGGTAGCGGGTTATCCCGTTCTGTGCTGCAACACAGGGTCTGGGCAGGTTCCAGCTCCCCGGAATGCTGTCCGCGACTTAATTCGCTTCTACCTCCCCTTGCACCAGGATATCGACAGTGTCCCAGACGATGCCGTTCGGGTTCACGATGTCGTATATGATGATAGGCACATTCCGATACAGCCCCGGCGTTAT
>Ga0272441_10001141_pt1 | contig 56837 bp, 46 predicted proteins | sample SSMProp6N_FD_193582 | JGI IMG/M metagenome (GOLD analysis project Ga0272441, IMG submission 193582) | Marine sediment archaeal communities from Little Sippewissett salt marsh, Falmouth, MA, United States - SSM-Prop-6N | ecosystem: Environmental > Aquatic > Marine > Wetlands > Sediment ...
ACGGCCTGCGCGGGGGCGCGAACCGTCGTCGGCTCCTCGAGAAGCTCGGACCTCTCGCTCTCGCTGACAGCGGCGGGGGGGGCGGGGGCGAGCCTCTCGGTGGGCGCGGGCGCGGGCCTCTCCTCCTTGGTCACGGCCTCGGTGAAGTCGGTGTCGATCCGGGCCTCGGGCTCCAGGGCCTCGGCCCCGAGTGACTCGGTCGGCTCGTCGGGGAATATGTCATCGGTCGGAGCCGAGACGGGGGCGGGCGCGGGCTCTGGCTCGGGTTCGGTGAGCGGCCCTTTCTCAGGAGCGGCAGTGACGCTCAGCGCGCCGCCGCCGACGGGGGCGTCCACCTGGCCGAGAGCGATGGCCATCACGTCCTCGGCGCTCATCACCTTGACGCGCGGGGCAGGCTCGCCCGCGTCGTCGGCCCCGGAGGAGAGTCCGGCGGGGGGCTCGGCCGGGGCGGGCCCGGCCCGCGCCGCGGCTCTCTCGAGCTCGAGCGGCTCCGACGGCGCCGAGAGGACCGACTCGAAGAGCTCGGTCCCCACGTAGAGCCGCCTGAGAGCCTCGTCGGCCCGGTTCATTCGCTGCCCCCTTCACCGCTCCCGTCGTCGCTGAAGAGGTCCCCCGCCTCCGGCAGCGTCTCGCGCCCCGGGGCCGCCTCTGTGCCGGGCGAGCCGCCTTCGGGCGTGGCGCCTTCGGGCGGCGTGGTCTCGGGCGCGGCGGGTCCTGGGGCGGCTTGTTCCGGCGCGGCCCCGGGAACGGCGGCGGGGTTCTCCCGCGGCGATATGTCTCCGGGGGCCGGGAGCTCGTCGCGCGTCCCGAGGCGTATCGGCCCGACCTTCGGCTGGGCACCGCGCGAGAGGACGGCCGCCGCCGGCCAGCCGAGCGCCATCGCCAGCACGGCGCACACGAACGTGAGGCCCGCCTCGGAGGCGGGGGGCTCGGCGCGCCCGTAGGGGATCTCCTCCTCGCTGAAGGCGCCCAGCACCGGGAAGCCCGTGGCCTTCCTCAGACCCTTGGGCGACGTGAAGCCCCTCTGCGCTGCGAAGCCCGCGACGAGGCCGGCCGCCGCCACGACGATGCCCGCCGCTAGCCCGCCCGCGAGACCGAGGCCGGAGGCGGCGCTCGCGAGCTCCGGCGGCCCGACGACGCGGCCCAGCCTGGGCGGCGAGGCGCTCAGCGCCGCGAGCTCGCGCTCGAACTCGGTCCGCTTCACCTCGAGCACGTAGATCTCGGCGCCGAGGTCGCCCGTCACCTTGTCCAGCGAGCGCATCTCGGAGAGCAGCTTGTCGAGGCCGGGCAGCCGCGAGGCGACGGAGGCCATTTCCGAACCCAGCGCCTCTGCCTTGGCCGCAAGCTCCGCGAGGCGGCCCTCCGCGAGCGCGAGCGCCGCGGCCAGCTTCCCGCGCGCGCGGTTCGGCCTCATCACCGGGTCGGGGAACGCCCTCTTCAGGAGGGGCACGGAGCGGGCGCGCTCGGCAGTGATCTCCTTCGAGAGCTTCACGGCGAACGGGTGGAGCTCGGTGACCGTCTTCAGCATCTCCTCGAGCCGGCCGGTCATCTCTTTGAGCCTGCGCCGCGCGGCGGCCAGCTCGGCCATCTCGCCGGGAGTGATATCGACCGGCGGGTGGAAGGCGACCGTAGGCGGCTCGGCCGCGAGCGACTTCCGGAGCGAGGCGACTCGCCCCCTGGCCGCGGCGAGAGCCGCCGACGCCGCCTCGTGCTCGGCGGCGAGGCGTTCGTGCCGGAGGCGGAGCGCGTTTCGGCCGGTCTCGGCGTCGAGGGCGAGGAGATTCGCCTCGGCGGACTCGATCTCCGCGCGCCGCGAGGCGGCGGTCGCGAGGTCGCTCTTCAGCCTCTTCGTCTCCTCCCCGTTCTTGAGCACGCGCTGGCGGGCCCTGGCGCGCTCGGCGGCGAGCTCGTTCGCGCAGGCGCGGACGATGCCTTCGATCTGCCTGGCCCCCGCGGCTCTCGACCGGGCCGAGACCTCGACGGACACCGCTCGGCGGCCCGTCCCGGTCACGGCGAGGTCCCGCGCCGCCCCCCCCGCCCCCGCCGCCGCCCGGGCGTTGAGCCAAGCGACGATGCGCGGGCCGGAGGCCTCGTCAAAATCTATGCGCCCGCCGACGCGCGAGTCGCGGCCCACCTCCGCTCGGACGAGCGCCCAAGCCAGCGCGGCGAGCAGGCCGCCCGCGAGCGCCAGCACCACCATGCGGGAGCGCTCGCGGAGCGTCAGTCCGAGCCTCGAGGTCATCTCGCCCATGCCGCCGTATGCCCCTACCTGCCCTGGGGCTCCTCCGATGCTTCCTTCGAGGCCATCTTCGAGATCGCCTCGGAGAGATACCGTTCGTCTCCGCGAGTGCCAAAGGGCACGAAGATGATCTGCCCCGGGCTGATCAGGATGTTGCTGCCGGGCCCGCCCTCGGCCAGGGCCTCGACGTCGACCACCGCCGTCGCCGGACCGGGGGCCCCCGGGGTGACGACCCTGACGCCCTTCCAGCGCGACAGCCCCGGCCTGCGGCGCGCCGAGCTCGACCCGGCCCGCGGCCTACCCGCCGCGACGAGCGCGTCGAGCAGCCTCGTGTGCCCGGGCCTCATCCGGAAGCGGCCCTCCTTCGCCACCGCGCCGAAGACGTAGTAGACCCAGCCCGGGCTCGACACCACCTCCACCGAGACCTGTGGCCGTTCGCGAAGGTATCTCGGAAAGACCGCCGACGCCACGGTTTCGGAGGCGCCCCCGGCGGTCATCGCGCCGACCGCGACCAGGTCGCCCGCGGTGGGCAGAACGACGGAGCCGTCCGCCCGCACCTTGACCTTGCCCGAGAACTCCGGCCGGGCGCTCACCACGATGTCGAGCTCGTCGCCCGGCCCGATCGCGTGCTCCTGCGACAGCCCCATCGGCAGGTCGGGCAGCGAGGAGCCGGGGGGCGCCGGGAGCCGCCTGAGCGCGCCGGCGGCGGCGGGAGCGCCTCCCGTCCCGGCGGCGAAGTCCGGCCCGAGCGTCCACCTGGAGCCGCCGGCCGTCCGGGCGGCCGGAGCGCGCGCGGCCAGGCGCGCGATCTGCTCGACCATCGGGTCGGCGGGGTAGACTGCCCAGTCGGACTCGTGCTCGGGGCTGAAGGTGGGCTGCGTGCGCGGGGGCACCGAGTACCAGCAGCAGGCGCACGAGAGCGCGACGCAGGCTATGATCGGCCTCTTCATCGGTCAGTCTCCAAAGGCGCCTGACGCGCCGGCGGCGGCGAAGCCGCTCCCGGGAGGGAAAGTGCGGTCGGCGTAGCCCTTGATCCTCGAAACGTCGGCCTCGCGGAATATGCGCCACCCGTTCCGGTCGCGAGGCACGTCCTCCACCCGCCCCTGCCGGAACCACCTGAGGAGGGTGTTCTTGGAGACCCCGATGATGGCGGCGGCATCACGGGTACGAAGGGGCATGGCTTCCTCCAGGCGTGGATATACTTGAACCTACCCGATGATACTGGGAGATCGTCACGGATGCCCCTTCGCCTGAAGGGAAAATGCGCCGCCGGGGGCGCCTCAGTCCCCGGTCGGGACGAAGGCCGCATCGATCACGGCGCCGTGCTGGTCGAAGGTGCGGAGCTCCAGTCCGCGATCGGCCACGTCGACGAGCGTGAAGGCGTATGCCCGCGCGCGGAAGAAGTCCGTCCTCCGCCTCGGGCCCCGGGTGGCGGCGATGCCAGCCGTGGACGACTGGAGCTGGAGGACCTTCCCCCGCATGCCCTTCACCAGCGACGAGTCTATCGTCAGGCGGCTGTAGTGGTGCTCGTGGCCGACCACGAGCAGCCGCGCGCCGAGGCTGTCCATCGTCCGGCAGAGGCGGTCCCTGAGGACCGGCCGCCGGTCGAGCGAGCCGCCGATGTGCTTGGCCACAGGGAAGGCCGGCTCGTGCGACGCGACGATCGACGGCACGGAGGAGTTCGCTTCGAGGGCCCCCTCGGCGAAGCGGAGCTGAGCGGCCGTGATCTTGGCGCCAGGGGCGTCGGGGGGGGGCGGGTAGTTGTTGAGCACCAGCACGTGGAAGCGCCCGAAGTCGACGGAGTAGGTCCACGGGTCCGACGGCATGGCCGTGAAGCGCCCACCGGCGGCCGCGGCGGCGGCGGCCGCGTCGAAGTTCCGGGCGAACTCGGCCACGTCCTCCTCGTGGTTCCCGAGCACGGGCAGATGAGCTATCCCCGCGGCGCTCGCCGGCTGCATGGCGCGGCGCCACTCGGCGTAGTGATCGCCGACGCCGTCGCCTGGCTCGAAGTTGGCGTAGTCGCCGTTGAAAAGAAGAAAGCGCGGCCGGGGCCTCAGCTCCGCGATGACCGTCGCCAGTCGCCCGAGGACCGGCCCGTTGGTCAGCCTCTGCGAGCTGCTTCTCGCGCGGCTGTCGCCCATCACCACGAAGCGCGTCGCCGTGCTCGCGGCGCGCGGTGGCGCGTGCCGCACCGGAGCCGGGGGCCTCTGGGGCAGCCCCAGGATGACCGCCGCCAGGAGCGCCGCGAGCAGCGTGAAGAGGATGCCCGTTCCCTCCCGGCCCCGCCGCCTTCCGCCCGCCTCCTCGGCCATGGTCCTCCTCCGGACTCCCTCAGGCGCCGCCGGTCGCCAGGGAAAGGGCGTACGCCAGGAATATCAGCAGCATCACGCCCAGGACGATCGCGCTCGCTCCTGCGCGAGCGAGAGAGCGCCGGTACTTCTCGATGGTCATGTGCTCCGCTTCGGGCAGGGCCTCCGCGTGGGCTCGGAAGAGTTGCTCGAGGTACTTCTCGAGATCGTCGGTCTCGAGGCCCAGGCTCAGCCGGCAGATCAGGCGGGCCGCCCGGCTGCGGGTGGTCCACACCATGAGCGACACGCCGGCGGCCACGAATGCCATCCCCACAGCTGCGGTCACGATCGTCAGAACGAGGATGCCCGTCGTCACCGTCTCCTCCGCCCCCCGCTTCTCAGTATCGCTCCCGGCGCACCTTCGGTGCTCGCGGCCAGGCGAACGCGCGGCGCAAGTCGAAGGGGGCGAAGTCCCCGCCGACTTCTGCGCCCCGCGTTGCCTCAGCCGGCCGTGAGCACACTCGATGGTCCGTCGTGCGGCTCCGCCGCCCCGACGACCTGGGCGCGCCGGGTCGCTGCCTCGCCCCGCGCTACCTGCGGACCTCGAACCCGAAGTGCGCCGTCTTCCCCCAGCGTGCCTCCGCGTCCACGGCCCGGACGTGGAAGAACCATCTGCCGGGCTCGAGGTCCCTGCAGGTCTTCTCCGTGGCGGGCCCCTCGGCCTCGGTATCGGGCTCGGTGTCGCGCGCGCGGTCGAGCACGAAGGAGTACCCCTTGACTCGGCGGCGCTCGCCGGGTTTCCACATGACACGCACGTTCCGCGAGCGCTCCGAGTGCATCTGGAAGTTGTCGATGTATATCCACGAGTCGATACCGGACTCCTCGGTCTTGCGCGTCGCGACGTACGGAATCGTCACAGTCGGGTCGAGGCCGGCCGCGGTCATAAGCCTGGCGAGGTCGAAGCGCACGTGGTGCCACCTGCCGTCGTCGGTGATGCCGTCAGCCCGGCCGAGCAGGTGGTCGTGCGCGCGGCCGTAGAGCTCGACCACGTAGAACCTCCTGTTGATCGGGAACATCACCGCGCCCCGGCCGCCCGGCTTCATCATCACGTCGAACTCGACCACCGGGTGCTCGCTCGCCCTGAACGGGGTCCGGGAGATGTAAGCGCCGAGGTAGTTGCCGGGCTTCCGCTTGACGATGGCGAGCGAGTGCTCGCCCGTCGCCGAGTGGAACCGGTCCGGCGTCGTCATGGCCCCGCGCCTGGCCGACGGAGCGCTCTGTCCGGGCCGGATGTCGCCGCCGGGCTCGCCCGGCTCGAAGGTGAGGCCCAGGAGCGCGTCAGGGCGCACGCAGCTCACGTAGGGCGCGGCCGGCGGCCGGCTCGAGGGAGCGTTCGCCCGGGGCTTCTCCGGCGCCGCTCCCGCGACGCCCCCGCCGACCGAGACGTTGTCGAGGAACCACGTGCTCCCGCTCACCACGCCGTTGGTGCCGAGGTTGCAGAAGATGATCCGCCGGACAGCCGTGTCGCGGAGGTAGCGGGCCCTCATCGCCGCGGCGAGGTCGAAGGTGGCGGTTTGCCACTTGCCGTCGGCGAGGACGTCTCTGAAGGCGCCGACGAGCTCGCGCCCGTGCTCCGGGTCGGTGAAGGCTATGCACTGCCAGCCGGAGGCCGTCTCGAAGTAGACGTCCACCTGGGCGAGCGGGTCGACGCGGTAGTCGAAGCGGATGACGGGGAAGCTGCGGGCATCGTACGGCTCGACGGGCCACTCCAGGCCGAGGACCGAGCCGACGTCGGCCGCGCGCAGCCTGAGGCACCACCTGCTGCCGCCGGGGCCGCCGGGCACCCGCTCCGCCTCCGCCGCCTGGGCGCCGCCGAAGGGCAGCCAGCCCGCGCTCTGGGTCTCGAAGTCGTCGGCGAAGAGCGTGCCGGGTGCGGGGCGTGTTCGGGCGGGGGGCGCCTGAGCGGCGAGAGCCCTGCCGCCGAAGCGCACGCCCTTCACGAGCGCCCAGTCACCCACGCGGTTGCCGCTGAGACTCGCTGCGAGGAGCGGCTCCTCCCCGACGCAGCCGACATGGAGCGCCTCGAGCTTCGGCCCTCGCCCGTCCAGGTAGCGCGAGATGGCCAGCCCGAGGTCGACGGCGATCTTCGCCTCCGTCCTGCCCCTGACCTCGTCCGAGAGATCGGCGAGCGGCAGGGCCGGCCCGTCGTCGTCCGGCCCCCAGAGGCGGACGCGGTAGAGCTTGCCGTCGACCTCGGCGAACAGGTCGACGCACGCCGTGGCCGAGCGCTCGACCGTCGCCTCGAGGCGGGGCGTCGCGGAGAGGTCCACCGGGCCGACGCCTTCGACCGAGCCCCTGAAGACGCCGCCGGGGACATCCTTGACCACCACCCGGTGGAGCTCGCCGCCTGTCTTGACAGTCCCCACCCGGGCGCCCTCGTCGGCGCTCGGCTTGAGCGCCGCCGCCGCGGCGGCAGCGACCTCGCCCCCTGCGCCCGGCCGGAGCGCGACCGGCGCGGCCTCGCCGAGGGGCGAGGCGTTGACGAGCCCGGGCGCCGAGGTCATCGCCCGCGAGACCATCAGGCCGTTCGCTCCGCTGGTGAAGATGCAGGCGCGGTCGCCCTCGAGGGGCTTCTCGTCGCGGTACTCCAGGACCTTCCGCCCGTTGATGAGGCCTCTCACGAGACCGCCGCTGCGCACGAGCCCCACGCGCCACCAGGCCTTGTGCGTCTCGCGGTAGAGGCTGAACGGATCGTGCCTCATAGCGGGCTGGTGGTAGACGGAGGACCTAGCCACGACTACTCCGTCACGCAGCAGGCAGACGGGCACGTCCTGGATGCCGAAGTAGAGGGCGTAGCCCGAAGCGGGGTCGCGGCCGTCGGCGCTGATGGCGCAGCCCATGTTGACGGGCCGGTCGTACATCGGCATTCGCCTCTCGGCCATCCTGACGGCGCCGTAGAACTCGATCGAGCTGTCGCCCGGCATGGACCTCTTCGACCAGAGCACCGAGACGCCCGGCCCGCAGCCGTACCACGTGTGCTGCGGCTGGCACGACCAGCGGCTGCGGGCGCGCCACTGGCCGCTCTGGGGGAGCCACCCGGTGGGGGCCGTGCCGAAGGTCGTGTCGGTGGCGCCGGGGGCGCAGAGCTCGAGCGAGGCGGCGGTGAGCAACCGGCCCCGGACGCGCCCGCCGGCCTGGCCGCTCGTGATCGGCTCGCGGTCGACGATGTCGAAGGCCGCCTTGCCGTCAACGCGCGCGGTGAGCCGGGCCTGGCCGGCCGGGACGCCCGAGCGCGAGAGGCCGATCTCCAGCTCCTTGGTCGGGTTGCCGGCGCCCAGCTGGAGCTCGGTCTCGGCGAAGAGCTCGCCGCCCTTGTGCATCGCCACCCTGGCAGACCTTTCGCCTTCCTTCCGCTCGACGGCCATGTGGTAGCCGGAGTTGATCTTCTCGCCGTCGCCGAAGATCGTGAGGCCGATCTCGCCCCTGTTGAGGCCCCTGCCCCTCGAGCGGCACTTGAGCGCGCACTCGCCGAAGACGGTCGTCTGGTGCCAGAGGCTGCGGTCGAATGCCCGCCGCCAGACCGCCGACTCCTGCGCCCACGGGTGTATGCTCGTCTGCGAGGCGTAGAGCGTCGGTATGCGGAGCGTGGTGGCCGACTCCGGGGCGAGGAGGCCCGCGAGCACCTTCGAGCCCGGAGCGTCGAGCTCGGCCGCCGAGGGGCACGGGACGTCCCGGCAGCGGGCGTCGTCGAAGGTCGCGCGCCCCTCCTGATCCTTGGACGGCGCGGCGGCCAGCCCGATGCGTCCGCCCACCAGCCGCTTGTCGGTGAAGCCGAAGATCTTGTGTCCGTCGAGGTAACACCTCGCCTCGGCGCCGACGACGGCCGCGGCCATGGCGTACCACCGGCCGCTCCGGACGCGCACGCGGGCAGAGCCGATCCGCAGGGCCTTGCCGTCGGGGCCCACCCGCAGGAGCACGGCCTCGCCGCCGCCGCTCACGTCGAGGAGGAACTCGAAGCGGCCCGCTCCGCGCCGCGAGTAGAAGGACAGCCCCGAGAGCCCCGAGACGGGGCTCACCGCCGCCGAGAGGAAGTAGTCGTCCCAGAACTCGTGCCCGGCGGCCGCCAGCGCCCGCGAGCCCGCCTCGGCGCGGCCCTCCATCCGGAAGGCTCCGCTGAAGAGCTCGGCGAAGGGGCTCTCGGCCGTCCGCCATTCACCGGAACGCCTCGTCCACGGGTCCGTGCCCTGGTCGGCGCGCATGAAGTCGTCGGAGAACTCCACCGGCCCCGTCTTCTGGTATTTGGCGGAGGCCACGCGCGCTCCGCCGCGCGTGCCGAGGCCGAGTCCGCCTCCCGACAGATCCGGCTCCCCGGCGCGGATGATCTCGTGGCCGCCGGCGGCGACTATCACCTGCCCCTTGCGCCTCTTGACGAGGAGCTGGACGGTCTTCCCGGCCAGGAGCCGCGCACCGGCGGCCTCGCCGAGGACCGACGCGGTGCCGCGAAGCACCCGGGTCAGCCTCAGCCCCGATCCGGTGATCTCCAGCACGAGCAGGTTGCCGTCGTCGCGGCGGTTGATGACGAGCTGCGCGCGAGCGCCCCGCGCCTTGCCCGCGGCGACCGACAGGGCGAAGTTGAACTCCTCGTCGAGCTTCACGCCTTCTCGCATCGCGGCGTAGAGCTCGACATCGGCCCCGGCGTGGGCGGCGGAGACCCCGAGGAGAGTTGCGGCGATCGCGATGCGTATGCTCGATGCAGACATGCTCACTTCCCCGCCGGCGCCCCGTCGGGCCCGACGACCGCTATGACGCAGCGGTCAGGATCGAGGTGCTTCCTCGCGGCGGCGTGGACCTGCTCAGCCGTCACGTTGCCGATGCGGCCGGCGTACTCGAAGATGCTCGCCGCGCCGAGGCCGTAGAGCTCGTTGAGCGCAACCCTCATCGCCACCGACGAGCGCGACTGGAGCCCGATCTCGTGCAGGCCCACGATGTGACGCTTGGCGAAGGCCATCTCCTCGGCCGTCGGGCCGGACTCCACGAAGTCGCGGATGACCTTCAGCATGGCGTCTCGGGCCTCGGCGGCCCTGGCCGGCGCCGTCGAGACGTAGAAGATGAAGGCGCCGCGGTCGAGCTGGGGGTAGTTGTAGCACCCGACGGCGTAGGCGAGCTGCCTGTCGCGGTCGCGAAGCGCCAGGTATAGGCGGCTCCCCATGCCGCCGAGGATCGACTCGGCGCAGTCGAGGGCGAAGCGGTCGTCGTCAGCCAGCGCCACACCGGGGAAGCCAATCATCGTCACCGTCTGGCGGGCGCCCGGCCGGGGGCTCGATGCCCGGACGCACCCGGCGAGCTCCTTCGCCGAGCGCCTGACGGGTTTCACCGAGCCCGGCTCGGACTTGGCCAGCCGGAAGGTGCGGACGATCATCTGCTCCACCTTGGTCGCGTCGGCGTCGCCGACGACGGATATCACCATGTTGGAGGGCACCACCAGGCGCGCGTGGAGCGCGGCGGCGTCGAGCGGCGTGAGCTTCTCGATTGTCTCCTTCGTTCCCAGCACCGGACGGGAGTACGGATGGCCCTCGAAGAGCCTGCCCCAGAGGAGCAGCCCCGCCGACCGGAAGGGCCGCTCGTCCCGTGCCTTGATGGCCGCGAGGACGTCTTCCTTCACGAGCTTGAAGTCGCCCGCGGGGAAGTCCGCGTCCAGCAGGCACTCGGCGACGATCTCCACCGCGGTCTTGAGGTGCTCTGAGGGCACCGTGGCCGAGACGTTGAAGGAGTTGCGGCCGCCCGAGGCGCGGAGGGTGCCGCCGATGTCCTCGATGCGCGAAGCGAGCTGGGCGCCGGTGGACCTGCGAGTGCCGTGGGTCAGCATCCGGGCCATCACCTCGCAGACTCCCGCCTTCTCGGGCCGCTCGAGGCGCAGCCCCCCCAGGCACACGGCCGAGATCGAGACGAGCGGGAGCTCGCGGCTCGGGCGCACGACGAGCGTCGCGCCGCCCGGCAGACCCCTCTTCAGCAGGCCCGCAGCCAGCTTGCCTTGCTTGGCCGTGCCCGCGTCTTCGCGGGTGGATATGGGGACGGAGGGTGGGTGTGAGGGGACTAGTCCCGGTGGCTTCAGAGGTAATATGGCGGCGTAGACGAGGCGGCGGGGCCGCAGGTACTTGCGGCAGACGTCGCGCACCGCGCGCGCCGTCACCCCCCTCACGCCCTCGACATATCGCGCCGAGAAGTTCTCGTCGCCGGTCGTGAAGATGTCCCATCCCACGGAGCCCGCCAGCCCCCGGGCCGTTTCCTGCGAGAAGACGTGGTCCGCCACGACCTTGGTCTTCGCCCGCGCGAGCTCGGCCGCCGTCACGCCCCGGGTCCTGAGGAGCTCGACCTCCTCGAGCGCCGCGCGCTCGATCGCGGCCAGGTTCTTCTCCTCGCAGACGGCCCAGACGGTGAAGCTGCCCGGGTCCTTCGGAGTGTGTGAATAGGCGCCGGCGGATATTGCGAGGAGCTCTGCCACCTTCAGCCGCTTGTAGAGGCGCGAGGTCCTCCCCTGACCGAGGATCATCGCCGCCACGTCGAGGGCGTAGAGGTCCGGGTGGGAGATCGATACCGTCGGGAAGCCCATGTTGATGCGGGCGTGCTTCGCGCGTGGATGGCGCTCGACGGCGCGGCGCGGGCCCGTCAGGGGGGGCTCGGGCGGCCGGACGATCTGGGGATCGGGCCGGCGGGGGAAATCCTTGAAGGCAGCGTCGAGGCCGCGGATCACCTCCGCCGCGTCGACGTCGCCGGCCACGACGAAGATCATGTTGTTGGGGACGAAGACTCGCCGGTAGTAGGCGTGGAGCTGCTCGCGCGTCAGCGTCTTGAACTGCTCGACGTACCCGCCCACGGGCAGCCGGTACGGGTGCACGCGGTACCTCGTCCTGGAGTAGAGCGAGTAGAGCACGCGGTCCGGGTCGTCGAGGTGCATCATCAGCTCGCGGATGATGACCTTCCTCTCCTTCTCGCACTCGGCCGGGTCGAAGACCGAGTTCTGGATGACGTCGGCGAGCGCGTCGAGGGCCGTTCTCCAGTGGCGGCTCGCCAGCACGCAGTGGAGGACGATCCTGTCCGTCGAGGTGAGGGCGTTGAGCGAGCCGCCCAGGCCGCGGATCTCGCGGTCGAAGACGCCGAGCTTCCGCTTCTCGGTGCCCTTGAAGATCATGTGCTCGATGAAGTGCGAGACGCCGGTGCCGGAGAGCTCCCCCTCCGTCGTCGAGCCCGCCCGCACCCACGCCTGCATCGCCACGACCGGCGAAGCGTGTGACTCGCAGACCGCCACCTCCATGCCGTTGGGGAGCGTTTTGCGGACGACCTTGCGCTCCGCCGCCGGGGTCGGCCCGGCGAAGAGGACCGCCGCGGCGAGGACGAGGCTACCTGTCGTCTTCCTGGAGTACACGCTTTCTCCTCAGGATGTGGTGGTAGTGCTGGGCGAAGCGGTGCGCCTCGTCCCTGATGAACTGCAGCAGCCGCAGCGCGGTGCTGCGGCGCGAGAGGCCCAGGCCCTCGGGGTGCTCGAGCGTGCGGACGACCTCCTCCTTCTTGGCGAGGGCCGCGATGACGGGGCCGTCCTCTGAGAGCTCGAGCGACTCCATGACCTCCCTGGCCACCGAGAGCTGCCCCGCCCCGCCATCGACCAGGAGGACATCGGGCATCGCCGCCCCCTCGCGCTTGAGGCGCCCGTAACGGCGCGTGAGGACCTCTCGCATCGAGGCGTAGTCGTCGGCGCCGCTCACGGTCTTGATGCGGAAGCGCCGGTAGCCGCCGCGCTCGGGGGTCCCGTCGGTGAAGGTGACGACTGAGCCGACCTTGTCCTCGGGGCCCAGGTTGGCGATGTCGACGCCCTCGATCATGCGCAGCTCCGACTCGATGCCGAGGGCCTCGGCGAGCTTGCGCACGCCCTGCTCGGGATCGATGATGGGGGCGGCGGGCTCGATGCCGTCGGAGAGGTCGCCCTTCTTCTGGAGGCTCCGCAGGGCCTCGATCTCGTCGCGGCATTCCGCCGCCTTCTCGTAGTCGAGCCTGGCCGAGGCGGCGGCCATTCTCTCTTCGAGCGAGGCGATGAGGTCGCCCGTCTTGCCCGACACGAAAAGGCTCAACCGCTTCATCTGGTCGCGGTAGTCGCGCTTCGAGACGCGCGCCGCGCAGGGCCCGGTGCACCGGCCGATGTGGTAGTTGAGGCACGGGCGGCTGAAGCGGCGCTTCGGGTCGGCGTCGCGGATCTCCCTCGTGCACGAGCGGAAGCGGAATATCCGCTGGAGTATCCGGAGCGCCCCGCGCAGGCCCTGCGAGTCTATGAACGGCCCGTAGTACTTCGACTTCTTCGACGAGCGCTCGCGCGCCACGACCGCCTGCGGGTAGTCCTCGCCCCAGGTGATCTCGAGGCAGGGGTAGCCGGTGCCGGACTTGAGGTTGATGTTGTACTTCGGCTGGATGTCCTTGATCATCCGGTTCTCGAGGATGAAGGCCTCGACCTCGGACTCCGTCTCGATGTAGTCGAAGTCGTCGACCTCCGCGAGCAGCGCCACCGTCTTGTCATCGTGGGCGGCCCTGCCGAAGTAGCTGCCGACGCGGGCGCGGAGGCTCTTCGCCTTGCCCACGTATATCGCGTTGTCGTCGGGACACTTCATGATGTAGACGCCCGGATGCCTGGGGAGCTCCGCGGCCTTGGCTTTGAGCTCGTCCCTGTTCATCTCTGCCGCCTTCGCCGCGCTCAGATGAAGCCCTGCTCGGCGAGGAAGTCTTCGGTCAGGCCGCCGCCCGCCCCCGCGCCGCCGAGGAAGCGCTTCACGTACTTCCCGAGGAGGTCCGTCTCCATGTTGAGCCGCTCGCCGGGCCGGGCCGAGCCCAGCGTCGTGTGCTCGAGCGTGAAGGGCACGAGCGCCACGGTGAAGCCCTCGCGCGTCAGCGCGGCGACTGTCAGGCTCACGCCGTCCAGCGCCACCGAGCCCTTCTCGACGACGAATTCCATCAGCTCGGGAGCCGCCGCCGCCTCCATCACCTGCCCCTCGTCGGACGGGGCCATCCCCTTGACGACCGCCAGGCCGTCCACGTGACCGGTGACGAAGTGCCCGCCCACTCGGCCCTGGGGCCGCAGGGCCCTCTCGATGTTCACACGCGAGCCGGGCTTCAGGTCACCGAGCCTGGTGCGCGCGAGAGTCTCGGCGACGCAGTCGAAGGCGGCGGACGTGCCCGCCACCTCGGTCACGGTGAGGCAGGCGCCCGAGACGGAGACGCTCTCGCCCGGCGTGAGCTCCGCTGCCAGGTCCCCCAGCTCCACGGAGAGCTGCCCCGCTCCGCCCCGTCGCCTGAGCGACCTGACCGTGCCGACGGCCTCGACGAGCCCGGTGAACATCGGACCTTCCCCTCTCTGGCCCCCTCGGGGGCTGCCCCCTCAGAGGGCGTCGAGCCATGCCCACTCGCCGACGCGCGCCCGGATCAGCATGTCCACGCCGACGCGCTCGGGCCTGGCGTTCGTCAATCCCACCGCTTCCGCAACCGCCGCCGCTCCCTCGCCCTCCACGGGCGTCTTGGACGAGCGGCCGCCGATTATCTTCGCCGCCACGAAGACGGCCACGGCATCGACGACGCCCGCGGCGAGGGCGCTGGCGGTCAGCTCGCCCCCGCCCTCGAGCAGGACCGACTGGATGCCGCGGCGGCCGAGCTCAAGCGCCAGCTCCGACAGGTCCACGAGCCCGCCGCTCCCGCCCGTCGCGGGGACGGACAGTATCTCCGCGCCCCTGCCGGCCAGGCGCTTCGCCATGTCGTCGCCCGCCCCACCCGCCGTTGCGACGATGACCTGGCCGCCTTCCGCGCGGAATACCTTCGCCTCCGGGTCCACCTCGCGAGCCCCCGCGACGACCAGCCGCACGGGCTGGCGGACGCCCTCCGCCGGGCCCCCCGGGCGGGCGGTGAGCTCGGGGTCGTCCGCCCGGAGCGTGCCCGCCCCCACCATCACGCAGTCGGCCTCCGCGCGCATCGTGTGAACGAGGCGGCGCGACTCGGCGCAGCTGATCCACTTCGAGTCGCCCGACGGCGCGGCCGTCTTGCCGTCGAGGCTCATGGCCCACTTGGCCGTGACGAGGGGCAGCCCCGTCCTCACGTGCTTGATGAAGGGCGCGATCAGCTCGCGGCACTTGCCGCCCAAGACGCCGGCGGTCACCTCGACGCCCTTCGATGCGAGAAGCTCGCCGCCGCCGCCGTGCTCGGGGTGCGGGTCGGCCGCGCCGTAGACGACGCGCGCGACGCGGGCCGCCGCTATCGCGTCGGTGCAGGGGGGGGTCTTGCCCTCGTGGCGGCAGGGCTCGAGCGATACGTAAAGCGTGCCGCCCCTGGCGCGCTCGCCGGCCGCCGCCAGCGCGAGGGCCTCCGCGTGAGGGCCCCCGAACTCGGCGTGGTGCCCCTCGGCGACGACGGCGCCTTCGGCCGAAAGGACCACCGCGCCGACGGGAGGGTTGGGGCTCACGCGCCCGACGCCCTCGCGGGCGAGCTCAAGGCACCGCCTCATCCAGCGCTCGTCGCCTGAAGCCATCGGCCCTCCCGCGCCGTCACTCGAAGAGCGCGTCGACGAACTCCTCCGGGCTGAAGCGCTCGAGATCGCCCGCGCCCTCGCCCACGCCGACGTACTTCACCGGCACGCGCACCTCCGACCAGATCGAGATCACCACGCCGCCCTTGGCGGTGCCGTCGAGCTTGGCGAGCACCAGCCCCGTGACGCCCAGCCCTTCGGTGAAGACCTTCGCCTGCGAGACGGCGTTCTGCCCCGTCGTCGCGTCCAGCACCAGAAGCACCTCGTGCGGCGCGCCGGGGATCTTCTTGGCCGCGACGCGGCGGATCTTCTCGAGCTCGCGCAGGAGGTGCTCCTTGTTGTGGAGCCGCCCGGCGGTGTCGATGATGAGGTAGTCGGCCCCGCGCGCCAGCGCAGCGTCGGCTGCGTCGAAGACGACGGCGCCCGGGTCACCCCCCTCGCCGTGGCGGACGATGTCGACGCCGATGCGCCCGGCCCAGAGCTCGAGCTGATCGGCAGCAGCGGCGCGGAAGGTGTCCGCCGCGGCGAGGACCACCTTGCGCCCCGCGTCCGAGTGGAGCTTCGCGAGCTTGGCGCAGCTCGTCGTCTTGCCGGTGCCGTTGACGCCGATGACGAGCACGACCGTGGGGCCCCCGCCCTCCGGCGCCGCGACGGCGTCGCACTCGCGCGAGGGCATCATCTGCTTGAGGCGGTCGCGGACGATGCCGATCACCTCCGCGGGGTCGGATATCTCTCGGCGCTTGTAGCGGTGCTTCACCTCCTCGAGGACATCGACGACCAGGCGCGGCGAGATGTCGGCGGTGATCAGCACCTCCTCGACGCCCTCGGCGGTCTCGTCGTCAAGCCTGCGGCCGACCGAGAGCACGCGCGTGAGGCCCTCCGAGATAGCCGCCCGGCTCCTCGCGAGGCCCTGCTTCAGTCGTTCGAAGATGCCCATCGCTGACGCTCCAACTCAGTCGCCCGACCCGACCGCCGCAACGCGCTCGCGCAGCCGCTCGTAAAGCTCGTACGGCACGTGCGGCTCGCCGATATGCACCGAGGCTTTGAAGACACCGTGGTAGTCGCTGCCGCCCGTCTCGAGGAGGCCGTTCTTCGCCGCGAGCCGCTGGTAGTGCTCGGTCTGCCGCTGGGTGTGGTGCGGGTAGTAGGTCTCGATGGCGTCGAGGCCGATGCGCGCGAGCTCGGGGATCATCTCGTCGCGGTTCGAGAGCCCCGGGTGGGCCAGGGAGGATATCCCGCCCGCCTCGCGTATGGCGCCGATGACCTCGGCCGGCGTCAGGCGCCGCTTCTCGACGTAGCCGGGCCCGTTGTCGCCGATGTAGCGCCTGAAGGCCTCCTGGATATCCGAGACGTACCCGCGTTCGACGAGGGCCTTCGCCACGTGCATCCTGCCCGGCACGCCCGCCGCGAGGGCGTTGATCTCGTCGGCCGTGATCTCGAGGCCGACGTCGCGGAGCCTCGACGCGATCCGCCCTGAGCGCGCCTCACGCTCGCGGCCGAGCTCGCCGAGGAGGTCTACCACGCCCGACTCCCTGCAGTCGATGAAGAGGCCGATTATGTGCAGCTCGGCCTTGCCGACGTAGGCGGTCATCTCGACGCCCGGGCAGAACTCGATTCCGAGCTCGGCCGCGCGCACGCGCGCCTCCTGAATGCCCGAAACCGTGTCGTGGTCGGTGAGCGCCACGGCGGCGAGGCCCGCCACGGCGGCGTCGTCCAGCACCTCGGCCGGGGAGCGGCCCCCGTCGGAGGCGGTCGAGTGGAGGTGCAGGTCAACTCCTCTGCTCATCCGGCTCCCCGTCCGGGTGCGCGCGCCTTATGGCGTCGAGCACCCCGTTCACGAAGCCGCCGGAGGCGGCATCGCCGAACTCCTTCGCCAGTTCCACGGCCTCGTCTATCGCGGAGGCCGCCGGCACGTCCGAGCCGGGCGAGAGCTCCGCACACCCCATCCGCAGCAGGTTCCTCTCGACGACCGATATGCGCTCGACGTCCCAGTTCTTCGCGGCGGCGGCGATGGCGCTGTCGAGCCCCTCGCGCCCGGCGGCCACGCGACGGACGAGCTCCGCGGCGTATTCGATGTCGGCCCCCCCGGGGCCGAAGGACCGCGCGAACTCGTCGAAGGGCGCCGCGCCGCCCTCGCCGCCCTCCAGGTCGACGTAGTAGAGGTACTGGAGCGCGAGTCGCCTCGCGCGGCTGCGGGTCCCGGCCACGTCCTACCTCAGAACCGGCCGAACAGATCGGCCATCTCTATGGCGGCGAGGGCGGCGTCGGCCCCCTTGTTGCCGGCCTTCGTGCCGGCCCGCTCGACGGCCTGCTCGATGGTGTCCGTCGTGAGCACCCCGAAGACGACCGGGGCCTTGCTCGAGAGCGACACCTGAGCGATGCCCTTGGTCGCCTCGCCCGCGATGTAATCGAAGTGCGGGGTCGACCCCCTGATCACCGCCCCGAGGCAGATGATGGCGACGTACTCGTCCTTCTCGGCCAGGAGCTTCGCCGCCGCGGGTATCTCGAAGGCGCCGGGGACCCACATGACGTCGATCTTATCCTCGCTGGCTCCGTGGCGGACCAGCGTGTCGACGGCCCCGTCGAGCAGCTTCGAGCTGATGAACTCGTTGAAGCGGCTGACGACGATTCCGAACTTCGCCGACGGGTTCTTCGCCAGCGCCGACAGGTTGCCCTTGATTACATTGACCATCGCCGTACCTCCAAACTCAGTCTCCGGGCGCGCCGTGCCGCTGGAGCCCGCCCAGCAGGTGCCCGAGCTTCTCCTTCTTGGTCCTGAGGTAGTTCACGTTCTGCTCGTGGGCGCCGACCTCGAGCGGCACGCGCTCGACGATGTCGAGCCCGTAGCCCGCCAGCCCCACAATCTTCCGCGGGTTGTTGGTGAGCAGCCTCATCCTGCGGACCCCCAGGTCCGCGAGCATCTGCGCGCCGAGGCCGTAGTCGCGGAGGTCCGCCGCGAAGCCCAGCTCCTCGTTCGCCTCGACGGTGTCAAGACCGTGCTCCTGCTGGAGGTGGTAGGCCTTGAGCTTCGCCTCCAGGCCGATGCCCCGGCCCTCCTGCCGCATGTAGACGACGACGCCGCGCCCCTCAGCCTGGACGGCCCGCATGGCGACGGCAAGCTGCGCCCCGCACTCGCACTTGAGGCTGCCGAAAACGTCGCCCGTCAGGCACTCCGAGTGGACGCGCACGAGCACCGGCTCCTCGATCGCCTCGTGGGCAGGGCCGACGTCGCCGACGGTGAGGGCCAAGTGGCTCTCGCCCGTGATCGACGAGCGGTAGTAGTGCAGGCGGAACTCGCCGTAGACGCTCGGCAGCGCCACCGACGTCTCGCACTCAACGAGGCGCTCGGTCCGTCGGCGGCACTCGATGATCTGCGCGACCGAGCCTATCCTGAGGTCGTGCTCGCGGGCAAACTCCTCCAGGTCCGGCAGCCGGGCCATTTCACCGTCGTCCTTCATTATCTCGCAGATCACGCCGACGGGGTCGAGACCGGCCATGCGGACGAGGTCGACGGCGCCCTCCGTCTGCCCGGCGCGGACGAGGGAGCCACCCTCCCGTGCCCTCAGCGGGAAGACGTGCCCTGGGCGTACGAGCTCGTCGGACCCGCAGTCCGGGCGGGCCATCGTCCGGATCGTCCGGGCGCGGTCGGCCGCGCTGATGCCGGTGGTGACGCCGTCCCGCGCGTCGACCGAAACGGTAAAGGCCGTCCCCAGGGGCGCCGTGTTGACGGGGCTCTGGGGCGGCAGCGCCAGGGCATCTGCTTTCTCGTTGGTGACTGGCACGCAGATGAGCCCCCGGCCGAAGCGGGCCATGAAGTTGACCGCCTCGGGCGTCGCGTGCTCCGCGGCCATGACAAGATCGCCCTCGTTCTCGCGGCGCTCGTCGTCCACGAGGATTATCATCCGCCCCCGGCGGATCTCGTCGATGGTCTCTTCCATGCGCGCAAGCGGCATCGTGTCACATCCTCAGTCGTAGGTCAGCATGACGGTGGCGCCCTTTTCCAGCAGGTCGTAGAGCTCCTCGACGTTCTTGTTCGATATCTGCACGCAGGCGCCCGGCTCCTTGACCGCCTGGTCCTCGTACCTGCTCTGCAGCGGCTCCGCCGGAGGCGCGCCGCCGTGGATGACGAGGCCGCCGCGCAAGTAGATTGCCCGCGTGCCCAGGTGCGGGTACTGCGCCTCGCCCTTCTTTCGCTTCAGCTTCCGGTCGACGAGGAAGTAGGAGGCCCTGAGCTGTGTCGCCTTGGGGCCAAAACGGACCGGGTAGACCCTCAGCACCGCAGTGCTGCAGGTGACCTTCAGATACTTCCGCTTGATGTTGAGGATGGCATCGCAGCTGACCCGGGGCAGGTAGAGGACCCCCTTGCCGAGGATCAGGTCGCCTCTGCCGAGGATCGGGTTCCCCGAGTTTATCCTCCGCACCATGCCCTCCGACGAGCTGTAGACGCGGCACATCTGCCCCAGCGAGGTGCCGCGCGTCACCTCCTGCGCCTCGAGCCTGCTGGCAAGGAGCTTCCCCAGCGGCTGCTGGTTAACGCCCATCTCGGAGATGCAGCCGCCGCCGAGAGCGGCCGCCACCACAGCGGGAAGGAGCATCCTCGGTCCGGCCTTAGCGCTCATGCGGTCAGCCCCCCCCCGCCCCTGTTCCCCTCGGCGAGCTCCACGTAGCCGTGGCGCTCGAGCATCCTGAAGTAGCCGACCAGGTCCGTCTTGAAGCCGCCCACATCGAGACTCACGCGGCGGGCGATCTCGTCCAGGCTGCGCTCGCCGTCGCACCACCAGAGGGCGCACGTCTCGGGGCCCCACCAGCGCGGCGAGCGGCCGATGCCGACCTCGTTCCACTCTTCGACGGGCACGCCGTCGAGGGCGAGGCAGGTGAAGTAGTCCGGGTTGCGCTTCGGGACGAGCGAGCCGCCCTCGCCGAGAGGCGCCGACTCCGGCCCCGCGACCGGCCCGGCCATCCCCGCAACGGCCGCCGCGGAGTCCAGCATCAGCTCGGCCTCGTCGGTGACGGCCTTCCCGGCGGCGGCGGCGCTGGCGGCGAGCGACGTGCTTCCAGGAGCCAGGCGATCGTAGCGGGCGAAGCCCGCGGCCTCGCACCCGGCCAGGTGGCGGAGCTTCGCCGCGAGCGCTCCGAGGGCCTCCTTCTTCCGGGCCTCGTCGGCCGTGGCGGCCAGAGCGCGCCTCTCGGGCCGCGTCTCGCGCTCCAGGCGGGCCTTGGCCATCGGCACGGCCTCAGAGAGGAGCGTGAGGGCCTCGGGCTCCCCCGCCGCGGCGATGATTCCCAGGAACGTCGCCGAGACGCACCCCCAGTCGCGGTAGCTCGCGGGGTCGACCTTATCGAGGGAGTCGGCGGTGTTGTGCCAGTAGTCTCCGCCCGCGCCGCTCCGGGCCCAGATGCTCGGTATCCCCAGGACGGGGTCGCAGAAGAAGTTGTCCGTCCCCTGGGCGTACTCCTCGAGGATCCAGGGCTGCTCGGCGTCGTAGCGCGCGAAGTATTCGCGCGCCGCCAGCACGGCCGCCGCGTCGGCGTAGGACCTCATGCAGTTGGGGCCCGTGTAGACCTTCACGAGCGAGGCGACCAGGCCGTGTCGGCCGGCGCCGCCGTCGAGGCAGAGGCTCGCGACGGTACGCTTCATCACCTCGGGCCTGTGGGTCGCGAAGGCGAGCGAGCCATAGCACTCGGCCATGAGAAGCAGCCTCACGCGGCGGCGAAGCTTCAGCTCTCCGCGCGCGCGGAGGGCGCCCAGGGCCCGGCAGGCCTCGATGATGGTCGAGGTGCCCGAGGCGTTGTCGTTGGCCCCCTGCTCGAATAGGTGGCCGAGGGTGAGCACCTCTTCGTCGGTCTCGCCCGGCACGACGGCGGTCACGTAGGGCAGCGTGCCCTCGTAAAGGCGCGAGTCGACGGTCGCATGGAGCTTCACCGTCTCGCCATAGCGGATGAGCTTCCGGAGCCTGCGGCCAGAGCGCCTCGTGATTGAGAAAGCCCAGAGCTCCGACTCGCCGGCCGTCATCATCCAGCCGCCGGGTGTGTCGGACCAGACGTTCACCCAGCCGTGCTCGTCGACGAGGTCGGGGTTGCGCGTGTAGTCGGAGACTATCCCGAGGGCCCCCGCGTCGGAGGCCGCCTTCTTGATGCCGCGGGGGTCGAGGGGCGAGAGGAGTATCTTGCCGCCGATCTTGCCGAGAGCGGCCACCTCGTCGGGGGTGCCAAGCTCCAGCAGCACCACCTCGCCGGTCACCCCCTCGGGAGGAGTCGGGGCGGACCACATGACCAGGGACGACGGCACCTCCGAGCGCCTCGCGAGGAGCTCTCCGGACGCCCCCGCCGGGGCCACGACGCGGAGCGTGGCCTCCTCCGAGTCCCACGCGATGGGCATGGTCCAGTCGCTGTAGCGCGTGCGGCCGTCGGCGGGGCACTCGACGAGCTCGACCTCGGCGAGGCCGTAGTCTTTGAGCCGGGCAGCTGTCCACTCGGCCGTCGCGTGGTAGTCGCTGAAGTTGGACCAGCGGTCCGTCTCGTAGATGTGACGGACGCATTCGAAAGCCTTGTGGCCCGAGAGCTCGCCGCGGATCGCCTCTAGCATCTGCCCGAACAAGCCGTTCCCCCACAGGTGCAATCCTACAATTATAGCCCGATTCTAAGGCTGCATCCACCGGCCTTCAAGGTTATTTGGTTCAGGGGAGCTTCGGGGCTTCGATCCCGTACTTCGCCGCAAGGACGGCGATCTTCCTGCGCGTCTCGTCCGAGAGGCCCGTGCGGGCGGCGAACTCGAGCAGCCGGTCGATCTCGAGGAAGGCGAGCTCCCTGGCGGCGGCCCCGTCGGCGACCGCCGGGAGCTTGCCCGAAGCGGCGAGGGGGAGGGTCGGCTGACCGGAGGCGGAGAGCGGCCTAACCACGACGAAGAACCGCTGGCCCGGCGCGGCCGGCTTCAGGAAGAACCGCGAGGCGACGCCGGCGAAGACGGCCGGCGGGACGCGGGAGATCGCCGTCGCCTTCCCGCCGCCCCTCGCCGAAATCTGCCGCGGGTCGAAGACGACGGAGCCGATCTCGGCGAGGGCCGCCTTCGCCGCGCCGACGGCCGACTCGGTCGTCTTCGCGTGGCGGTACGCGCCGCCGGTCGCACGCGCGAGCCACCCCGAGGCGTAGGCGGGTCCGGGGGAGAGCTCGACGACTGAGGTGCGTGCGGGGCAGCCGCCATCGGGCAGCGCCCGCAGCAGGCGCTGGGTCGCCGGCAGATCGTTCGCGCCGGGCGAGCCGGAGACCGCGAGGACCCATGCCGACGGGCTTTCGCCGCCCCGGGCCAGCGCCCGCCGGAGGTCGTCCTCTCCGGCCTGCTTCACGATCCTGACCCGGGACCGCCCCTGCAGCTTCGCCTTGAAGGACCCGGCCGCTTTTGCGACGGCCTCGGCGGCAGCCGCGTCGACCTTCGCCGGCGAGCCGATCAGAACCGTCACATGCACGGGCACCGCGGGCGACTCCTTCGCTCCCTCCAGACCGAAGACGACCCACCGACCCAGTTCCTTCGAGTCGAGCGACCTCGCAGTGACGCTCACGCTCGGAGTCAACGAGGGCAGGAGGGCCTCGACGGCCACCGCCGGGGCCGGACTGCCGCCCCCCTCGGTGGTGCCGATGGGTCTCGCGGCCTCCTCCTTGAGCTGCCGGTCGCCGGGGCGCTTCGGCACGATGCCCTTGGGGCCGGGCGAGAGCTTCGGCCTGGGAGGAGTGCCCCGGGGGATGCCCGCGGGCTTCGGCCCGAGCCTCCCGGAGAGAGGACTGCGTTTCGGCGCGGCCGGCGGACGGGCCGAGGCGGCGGCCATCTCGACCTCCATCTGCGAGACGGCCTTCGCCGCGGCCGGTGCCCTCGGCACTGAGACCGGCTCGCGGCCGGCCGAGTGGGCGTCGGGGGGAACGATGGCCCGCCTCGCGGCCCCGCCGATGCTCTCGGCGCCGGGGAGCTTCGCACTGGCCGCGTCGCGGGGTACCTCGCCTATGGTCGCTGCTGGCAAGCGTGCGGGCCTCCTCGGCTCGGGCGAGCGGTCCAGCACTCGCGCCGGCCGGACATCCTCGGGCGAGACGAGCCCCACGCCGAGGATCCGGTCCCATCCCGACCGGAAGGAGCGCAGGTCGACCAGGGGTCTCCACCAGAGGGCGGCGAGCGCCAGGGCGTGAAGCGTGATGGTGAAGATGCCGGCGAAGAGGGCGGTGCCGCTCCTCGGCGTCGGTACCGCGACCACCCTGAGACTGTCACGCCGCATGTGAGGCCAGCCCCCGGCGAAAGATCAGCGCCGCATCTCCAGATCGGAGAGCATTCTTCTCGCTTCCTTCATGACGGGCGTCTGGGCGCAGTGCTTCTCAGCGAGGAGCTCCTTCAGGAGGCGCCTGGCCTCCTCGCGCCTGTCGAGCGCCAGGGCCGCCCGCGCCGCCGACAGCGACGACAGCGCCCAGACCTCGGCCCCCTCGCCCGCGTCGGCCGGCCTGTAGAGGACGATGACGCGCAGGAAGTGCCTGAGGGCCCTCTCCGTCTGCTCGCGCGCGACCGCGACCATGCCCAGCTCGTATTGCGCCCGGGCCCGGGCCAGCCCCTCGGCCGAGCGTATGACGTTCTCCAGGAGCACCTCCGCCTCGTCGAGCCTGCCCGCACGCCGGGCCACAGTGCCCTTGCGGAGCCTGGCCGCGTCGAGGTAGGGGCTCTCGGGGAGCTCCTTCAGCAGGCGGTCGAAGGCGGCCGAAGCCCCCTTCAGATCCTCCCTCTCCAGCCGCACCTCCCCCAGCAGGAAGAGCCCCCGCGCGGTCGTCTCCTGATCCTTCGAGAACTTGACCACTGCTTCGAGAGCCGCCGCCGCCTTCTTCAGGTCGCCCTTAGCGCGCCAGTGGTCGCTGAGCCAGAGGTGCACTTCGCCGGGCAGCCCCTCGGGCCGCATCTCGCGCAGTTCCTCGAAGACCTTAGCCGCCCGGTCGACCCTCCCCGCCTTCTGGCAGGCCAGACCCAGACGGTAGCGCGCCTCGCCCGCCACCTCCGACTTCGCATAGTCCTTCAGGAGCTTCTCGTAGGCCTCGATGGCGCCGGCGAGCTGGCCCTTCGAGCTTCGGTACCAGCCGAGCCAGAGGAGCGCCTCGGGAGCGTTGGGCGAGCTCGGGTGCTTGGCTATGAGCTCGCCGAAGCGCTTCGCCGCCTCGTCGTTCTCGTTCCTTGCGGCGGCTGCGAGGGCCATTCCCCACCGGGCGGCCGCCTTCGCAGAGGCGGCTGAGCTTCCCGAGCGGACGACCTGCAGGAAGATGCCCTCGGCCCTTATGGGCTTGCCGATCCTAACGTACTCGCGGCCCGCGGCGACGAGCGCCTCGGGCACGAGCGGATGTCCCTTGCTGGCCCCCGCGAAGTCGTCGAAGGCCTCGGCCGCCTCCTCGTGCCGGCCCATGGCCGCGAGCGTCGCTGCGGCGCCGTAGGCCGCCTCGGGTGCGAGCGGAGTCTTCTCCTTGAGCGCGGCCACCTCCCTGAAGAGCGCCAGCGCCTTCTCGTGCGAGCCGAGGGCCAGCTCGGCCTCCGCGGCGAGGTACTTGGCCTCGATGGTCCCCCGCCCTTCGGGGTGGGCCTTGAGGAACTCCGTCGCCGCACGGCGCGTGTCCTCCGCCTTCCCCGCGCGGTGGAGCTCCCACATGCGGGCGCGCAACGCCCTCCTGCCGAAGCCGCGCGGGCTGTCAGAAGCCAGCCGCCCCAGGAGCCCCGCCGCCTCCTTGTGCCGGCCCAGGCGGCCCGCGGCGATCGCCTCGAGGTAGCGCGCCTCGTCCGAGAGCTCGGGCGCCGGCGGGGAGGCGCGCAGCTCCCGGGCGAGCCTGACCGCCTCGTCGCCTCGGCCGCGGGCGAGCTCGGTCCACCCTAGGCCCAGCTTCGCGGCCGCCGCCAGCTGGCCGCCGGGGGAGCTCTTCAGGAGCTCCGAGTATGCGGCCGCTGCCTCCTCGAACCTGCCTGTCGCGCGGAGCGACTCCGCCACCCTGAAAGCGACCTCGGCACGCACGGGCGCGGGGAGCTTCCCCTTCAGCAGCTGCCGGCATATCTTGAGGGCCTCGCCGTGGTCGCCGGCGGCGGCGCGCGACTCGGCCAGCGCGAGAAGCGGCGCCGAGCCGCTGCCCGACTCGCCGAGGAACTGCTTCGCCTCGTCGTTGCGCCCGCGGGCGATCAGGCAGCGCGCGAGGAAGTATCGGGCGCCCGGCTCGAGGGCCTTGGGCAGCCCGGCCCCGAGCGCGGCGCGGATCAGCTTCGACGCCTCGTCGTGCTTCCCCTGGAAGTAGCGGCACTGTCCGAGGCGCATGCTCAGCTCGGCCGCCCGGCCGAAGCCCCTGGGCGGGATCTTCGAGTAGGCGTCGGCGGCTTCGCCGTGGCGCCCCTGGGCGAAGAGGCACTCCCCGAGGCCGAAGAGGACCTCGCTCTTGCGGCGGTCGTCGGGGAAGTCCTTCAGGAAGGAAGTATACTCCGCCGCCCCCTGGGCGTGTAGCCCCCGCGCGTGGACGCCCCTGGCGAAGTCGTACCTCTCGTCGGCCGACTCGCCCGCGAGCACCCCGGCCGGCGCCAGCGCCGCGACGAGAGCCACCCAGATGATCCGACGGAGGGTCATTCGTCCTCCCTCCGCTCGGGCGGGCCGTCGTCGATGGTCGTCTCGGCGGGGGCGGTGACAACGGCGACGTTCCTGACGCCGTGCTCGCGGCAGACGTCGAGCACCTTGACGAACCTGCTGTGAGGCGTTCTGCCGTCTGCCCTGACGACTACGGCGTCTGCGGGGAAGTCGCGCGCCAGGCGCTCCAGCGTGGCCTCGAACTCCTCGAAGCTGACCTCCCGTCCGTTCATGACTAGCTGGCCGTCCGCGCGGACGTTGACCAGAAGGTCGTGCAGCCCGCGGCGGAGCGTCCCCGCCGACCCGGCCTCGGGCAGCGCGATCGAGAGCTCGCGCTCGACGTTCGACAGCGCGTAGAGGCTGAGGAGGAAGACGAGAAGCAGGAACAGAATGTCCACGAGCGGCGCGAGGGGTATCCGCCCGCCGGAGGAGTCTTCGTCTGTCGCCCGGAAGTCCATTGGCCCGCTCAGTCGCCCCCGGACTTCTTGCCGGATTTCCTCTTCGATTTCTTCCTGGACTTCTTCTCCGCCTCGTCGGCCTCAGGCGGGGCCTCGTCCGGCGCTGCCGTCTCGGGCTCGTCTCCAGGCGAGGTGCTCGCGGAGGCCTCCTCGGCGCCGGAAGGCTCCGCCGGCGGGGGCGGAGGCGCTTCGCCCTCCGACTCCGGCTCCACCTCCTCGGCGACCTCGGTCACCTCGGGTATCGTCTCGGTGGGCGGCCGCCAGGCTGGCGCGAGGGCTATCAGCGAGGCGATCTCCTCGGAGGTCGTTTCGAGCTCGGCGGCCACGGCCCCCAGCCTCCCCCTGAAGAAATAGTAGAGCGCCATGGCGATGATGCCCACCATCAGCCCAAAGGCCGTGGTGACCATGGCCTTCATGATCGCGGCCGCCAGGGGCACCACGCGGATCTCCTCGCCCGCGATCGATCCGAAGGCCTGTATCATCCCGATAACGGTGCCCAGAAGCCCCAGCATCGGCGCGATCACGCCGACGTCCGAGAGGTAGCTGACTATTGTCCTGAAGTGCGCGGCCTCGCGGCGCCCCGCGGCCTCAACGGCCCGTCCGATCTCTTTGGAGCCGGACTCGGCCCGGCGGAAGCCCGCCCTGGCGATCCGCGCGAGGGGGTTGCCGCCCGCCGTCACGAGACCCGCGGCGGCGTCGGCTTCGCCCTTGCGCAGCAGGTCCAGAAGCTCGTCCGCCTGCGCCGTCGGGGCAACGGTCGACTCCCTCAGCACGGCGGCGAGGTAGGCGGCCGTGCCCACAGTCAGGACCGAGAGGAGCAGCAGCACCCACATGATCTGGCCGCCGGCCTCGAAGAAATCGCCGAGCGTGAGATCCGCGCCCGAGACGACCTTCTCGGCGAACTCGCCCCCTCCGGTCGCCCCTCCCCACCCCAGAATGAGGAGGCACGCCGTCAGGCACGCGAGACCCGTGATGCGGAGAGTTCGGCTTCTCATGGGCTGCTCCGAAAATGAGGCCCCGCTAGACACCGGTCGGGGGACTATGGACGAAACACGATTCTAGCCCCCGGGGTCACAGGTGTCAAGGAGGCGGTTCGGGCGCCGATTCGCCGTGAGCTTCGCGCCGCGATTGAAAAGAGAAGCGGCCGGGAGCGCTCGGCCCCCGGCCGCTCTTTCCGTCCGGCCTGCGGCCGGTCATCCGAAGAGCTTGTCGAACCTGGATCTGACCGCCGTGAGCTGCTTCTCGATGTCGGCGAGTTCCGCCTCCGTCTTGGCCTTGCGGAGTTGCAGGCTTCTCGCCCTGACCGGGTTCGAGGAGGCCTTCGCGAGGTCCGCCTTTGTCCTCGCCAGCGACTTGGCGAGGGTGTCCTGCTTGTTCACCAGGGACCTGGTGGAGTTGAGGAGCCGCGTGGCTTCGGCGATAACAGGCGCCGCGTTGATGCCGCTCATCGCCAGGCCCTTCAGCATTGCCTGGAAGACGGCCCTGTTCGAGATGTTGCCCGAGAGCAACGCCGCCGTCGACCCGTCCTTTGCGGTGACGAGGACGATGGGCGCCGTGGTGCTGTTGAAGACGGGGTTCTGCCCGGGGGTCACCGACGTCAGGTTTACCCGCGAGCACGAGTAGTACTTCGCCGCCACGCCCACCTTCACGTCTCTGCCCGAGAAGCAGGCGTTGGACAGGTTGGCGCAGGCGGCCGCCTGTCTCGTCGGCTGCCGGCCGCCGGGTCTCTTGGCGTTCGTGTAGAAGAAAACGAGCGTGGGGCTCTTGCCGGCATTATCCTTCGAGAACGAGGTTACGTATTCGCTCAGGTTCTGCTGGCTGAATCCCCCTGCCGGGGCGCTGGGAAGCTCAGCCCCGCCCATCTCGATACTGCATGCCTTTTGGACCGCGACCTCTCCGACCGAGGGTCCGGCCGCGCATCAGCCCGCCCACGCGGCGTGGCCGAGCAGCACAAAGGCCGCCACGCCCGCCGCGCCAATCGCGAGTATCTTTCTCATTTTAATGCCTCCCTAGCATGGGCTTTCAATGGCAATAGCACCACTCAAGATACTATACCCCGGAACTCAAGTATTAGTCAAAGGAAAATTCCCCGCCCCCATCCCGTTCCCCGGCCCCGGATCCACGAGACGGACGGATACTTCCCCCGCCTGTTGGCCGAGAGACGCCCTCGCGCCGGGGGCCTTTTGCTTGCGGCGGCGAGGGCCGGGCCATAGAATCCGGGAAGTCAGCACCCGCTACTCATGGAGGGGGACAATGTTCAAGATCGGAATCGTCGGCTGCGGCAACCGGATCACGGGCGTCTTCAAGCTTCTCCGGCGGCTGTACCCCGAGGACGTCAAGATCGCCGCCGTCACCGACATCCGCAAGGAGGCGGTCGAGGAGAAGTTCGGCGACGAGGCGTCGGAGATCGCCTACTTCGAGAAGCCCGAGGATATGCTCGACGCCGGCGGCCTCGATGGCGTCATGGTCGGGACCCGCTGCAGCCTTCACACCGAGATGGCCTGCCGCGTGGAGCCGGCGGGGCTGCCGCTCTTTCTCGAGAAGCCCGTCGCCACCAACATGAAGGACCTCGCGCGGCTCCACAAGGCGTACAAGGGTAAGTACGACCGCGTCGTCGTGGGCTTTCCGCTCCGGCTCACCCCTCACGTGCTCGTGGCGAGGCAGATGATAGATTCGGGGCAGTTCGGCCCGGTGGCGCACGTCCAGGCCGTCAACAACGTCACCTACGGTGACACCTACTACATGAACTGGTACCGCGATCACGACGAGACCGCTGGCCAGTGGCTCCAGAAAGCGACGCACGACCTCGACTACATAAACACCATCGTTCAGCAGCGGCCCGTGAGGGTTGCCGCCATGCACTCGCAGCAGGTCTACGGTCCCAGCGGCGTCCACGGCCCCATGCCCGCCGGCCAGGAATGCAACACCTGCCCCAAGCAGGCCGAGTGCCCGGAGTCGCCCTTCAACCGCTTCTACATGCGCGGCCTGACGGATAAGGTCGAGAAGAACACGCGCCGCTGTGCCTTCGCCCCTGACGCGCTGAACGAGGACAACGGCTCGTGCCTCGTCGAGTACGAGTCGGGGCTGCACGCCTGCTACACCCAGAACTTCTTCGCCCGGCGCGACGCCGGCGAGCGCGGAGCGACGATGATCTGCTACGGCGGCACCATCAAGTTCGACTGGTACTCGAACAAGATGAAGGTCGTCCATCACCACCGCGACAGGACCGAGGAGGTGAACCTTGCCGGCCGCGGCGGCCACGGCGGCGGCGACAAGGAACTCGTCAAGTCCTACCTGGAGATCATGCGCGGCGAGGCCCCGTCGCGCTCGGGGCTCGACGCCGGGATCCTCTCGGCGCTCATGTGCCTGAAGGCCAAGGAGTCGGGCGATACGCACCAGTTCCGGGATATCGACGTGAAGGAACTGGATGCTTAGGACGCGGTGCGGCTCTGCGGACGGACGGGGAGGGGTGCTCAGCCCCTCCCCTTCGCTTCTTCGGCCTTCTGCTATTTCCCGACGCACCAGAGATGCTTGTAGCCGCGCACGTACATCCGGGAGCCTTTGAAGACGGGAGTGGAGCGGAAGGTCTCGAGCTTGTTCCTTGCGATCTCCTTGAACTCGCGGCCAGGCTGCAGGACGAGCGTCGTGCCGTCGTCGGAGCTGACGAAGATGTAGTCCCCGGCCGAGGTGATGCTCGGGTAGGCCTGGCCCCGGCCGAGCTTGCCCGAGAGGTTCTGCTCCCAGATGACCTTGCCGTCCTTGGCGTCGAGGCAGCTCATCGTCCTGTTCCGGTTGATCGCATAGATCAACCCGTCACGCAGCACGGGCGAGCTGTAATAACGGTCCTTCTTCGGCGTGCAGCGCCATACCCGTTCGGGCTTGATGTTGTCCCCGGCGGCGTCGGGGACCTTGACGCACCCGCTCCCGTTCTGGATGTAATAGATCCTGCCGCCCTCGATGAGCGGGGCGCAGTAGTCCAGCTTGGAGACACTCCGGGCTATCCGCTTGCCGTCGGCGATGCGCACGAAATCGCCGCCGGGGGTGACGAGGACCTCGGCGTCGCCGATCTTCGTCACGAGCGAAGTGCCCCACGAGTGGCGGAGCCCCCTGGACTTCCATTGCACCTCGCCGGTGGCCGCGTCCAGCGCCGTCATGTCGTTGACGTGCACGAGGAGCTTGCCGCCCGCGAGCACGGGCGACGCGCTCGTGCCGTACCCCTGGCGGGGGCGCTCGGCGAACTTGATCCACTTGCGGTTGCCGTCGAGGTCGTAGCAGGCGACCACGCCCGGGCCGAAGTGCGCCCAGACGTGGCGGCCGTCGGAGACGGGGGTCATTGAAGTGTGGCCGTTGACATTGTGCGCCGGAGAGGGCATGTGGTTGATGAAAGGGTTGACGGCCTCCTTCAGAGCGCTGATCTGCGTGCGCAGGTCCTGATACTGCTTCTTGAGCGCCTCGTCGTTGGGCGACTTCCTTATCTGGCGGCGGAGCCGGCCGGCCTGGCTTTCGAGCTTGCGCATCTGCCCGTACTTCCCCGCAACGTCGATCTCCTGCATCTTTGCCTTGAGGGCCTCGCCCTCCTCGGGGCTCAGCGTCTCGATCAAGGGGTTCCGTTTCTTCCAGAGAATGCTGCCGTCGGAAAGCTTCACGCAGACGAGCGTGTCGGGCTCGGCGCAGACGAAGAGCCTGTCCCCCACGATGACGGGGGTCGAATTCGACCAATGCGCCTTACTAGAGTCTGGCCACAGCTTCATCTCGGTCTTCCAGACGACGTTCTTCTCCGTGGACCATTCGGTCACGGGCTTCGCGTCGGGGTAGCGCCCTGTGCCGTCCGTCCGCCAGCCGACGGTGCCGGCGAAGATGCCGGACGAGCCAAGCGCGACGCAGACGGCTGCTGCCAGGATGCGGCTTCTCATGTCAACGGTCCTCCCAAGCCCTAACTACATACACCGGTCTTGTGCGTTGGGTCTCAACTGGGACCGCGGAACTCACGTGCGGATATGCCTCAGAGGTCGATCCTCATGCCGTCGGACCCAACGGCCAGTCGACCGGGCAGGGCGCGTTCGCCCGCGGCGAGGAGTTCGGCGTCGCGGGTGTCCCAGTTCGGGCTGATGTGCGAGAGGACGACGCGGCCGACGTCGTGCGGCGCGATCTGCGCCAGGGCATCTTCCAGCGGGAAGATGTGGGCGCACTCCATCACCAGGAGATCAGCACCCTCGGCGAGCCACGGCTCGAGCTCAGCCGTCGAGCGCATGTCGCCGCTGTAGACGACCGTCTTCTCGCCGCAGCGGCCGCGAAAGGCGAAGGAGGTGTTGTCGCCGGGACGGTGGGCCGTCTCGAGGCAGTCCCACGTGAAGCCGGTCGACTCGTAGGTCCACCCGGGAGAGAGAGGCGCAAAGCGAGGGCAGCACCGTATCTCCTCGAAGGGCCGGATGGTACTGTCGAAGAGCTGCCGGAACAGCTCGATGCCGTGCGGCGGCATGGCGATGTCGAGCTCGTCCACCTGCGGCATGTACTCGGGGTGGTTGTGAGCGAGGTCCAGGTCCTGCACCAGCTGCGGGATGCCGCCCGTGTGGTCGGCGTGCATGTGCGAGACGAAGAGCGCCTTCATGCTACCGATGGGCAATCCCAGGCGCCAGAGTTCGTGGGCGGTGCCGTCGCCGCAGTCGAGCAGGAACAGGGAGTCGCCCTCCGATCCCCCGCTCGACTCGACCGCCACGCACTGGTGGCGGCGCGTGGCCGTGGAGACGCCGGATGCCGTGCCGGTGATGGTGACAGTGATGTCGCTCATTTGCAGGGATCTCCAGGGCGTGCGTGATCTAGTGGTCGTGATCCTCGTGGGGGGCGGGCGCACGGGCGGCCCCGCCGCCGGCCTCGGCCTCGCCGTGGATCTCGTCAGGGGCGGGAACGTGGGCGTGCTCGGCGTGGCTGTGTCCCAGGGCCATATGCGCCACCATGGCGGCCACCACGGCGGCCGATGTGATTCGCACGAGCATCTCCTCCACCCTCTGGTTGCCGAGGGCCCGAACGGCCCACGCGAACTTCGCAACCGCGTAGGTGATTGCAAGCACCACCAGGCCGCTCGCCACCGCGTGGAGCTCGAAGAGCACCGCCCCCTGCAGCCACGAGTGCGAGTCCCTCGCCATCTTGGCGGCCATGAGCCACACCGGGCCCGGCACCAGCATGGTGCCCGCCCCGATGGCGAACATCACTGCATAGGCACCCCAGCGGAGCCCGGGGGCATCGTGGTAGTGCTCGCCACCTTGAGGATGGTCGGGGTCGTCGACGTGGCCGGGCCTGTGGCCATGGGGGACGTCGTCGCCGCCCGGGTGCTCCTCCTCGCAGTGCTTGTGCAGGTGGAAGAGGTCCGGCCAGATGATGAGGACTCCGGCTATGGCCAGGACGATGACGGCCGTGACCCACTTGACGACGGGCTCGACATAGGCCGGCAGCACCCGGTGCGAGCTGCCCAGAAGCGCCCCCACCAGCGGCGCTGTCAGTATCTTGCCTAGAAAAAAAGCCCCTGCGGCGAGCATCGCCTTGTAGACCTTATGGGCGCCCACGGCAAAAGGCACCACCACGGGCCATGAGTGGGCGCAGGGGGTGATCCCCTCGAGCAGCCCCACCAGGATGACCGCCCCCATCGCCACGTAGAAGCTGGTCGCCGCGGCCTCTTCCATTCGCAGGAACCCCTTCGGGTGTTCAGTGCCTCTGCCTGAATCTGCGGCTGGCGCTGTTGAGGAAGTCCTTCTCCTCCTGCGTGAGCGAGACGGTGCCGCCCGTGCGGACCTTGTCGAGGAGCTCGTCCACGCGCTGGCGCATGCGGCGTTCCTCTTCGCGCCGGCGGCTCCGCTCCTGGTAGACGGTCGGCCCGACGAGGTAGCCGTCGCCCTCCGGCTCGACCGGCTGCTCCGCGCCGCCGAAGGCCCAGCCGCCGCCGGCGGCGCCGTCGAGCCCGCCGGTATCGAGGTTGACGCTCCCCGAGGGGGCGTAGACGACGGCCCCCGCGGAGAGCTGCTTCCTCAGCCAGTAGCAGTTGAGGATGTTCATGAGCCCGATCAAGAAGAGCAGCGTCCCGCCCGTGCCGTCGGAGTAGTAGAGCCCCAGCATGATCATCCCCGCCCCGAAGACGTAGCCGACCCCTCCGGCGAAGTGGAAGGCCTTCGTGTGCCGGATCTTGAGCGACAGCGCCGCCGCGAGCATCCTCCCCCCGTCCATGGGGAAGGCCGGAATTATGTTGAAGGCGGCCAGGAACAGATTGACGTTGAAGAGATACGGCAGGAGCTGTGCCCCGAAGAACCTGAAGCCCGCCGGGTCGTTCCCCGAGACGATCATCAGGATGAAGGTCGGCACTATGATGAAGAGGTTGACGGCCGGGCCCGCCGCGGTCACGAAGAGGTCGGTCTTGGGTCCCGGGAGCGGGTCCGCCAGGCGGGCGAGGCCCCCGAGGGGCCAGAGGAGTATCTCGCGGGCCCTCAGGCCCTGGCTCATGGCGGCGAGAGTGTGGCCGAGCTCGTGGAGGAGGATGAGCACGTATAGCGCGACGACGTGCAGCAGCCCCCACGCGAAGGCCGCTCCGCGGGTGATCCCATAGGCGGGGGCGAGCTTGATGTCCTGGGCGACTATGAAGAGGAGCACTATGATGAAGGTCCAGTGGAGCCGGACCTGCACACCGAAGACTCGGAAGAGCGGCACCGACCAGTCAAGGAGCCTGCTGAAGTCCTGTCGTCGCATATCCCCCTCCGCGTGCAATTATACACCGCGGGGGCGCAGATCGCAACCGCCACTACTGCATGGGGCCCCGCACTTCCCGGCCTCCCCGGGAGGAATTCCCTTGACACGCGGCGGCGGCGAACGCTAGAATCGGCCGTCCTTCGGTCGAAACACTGAGTGTGCCCCGGCGGACCTTGGCCTGGCGGGCGGCAAGAGTCGGCAGCGGCTTGCCGCATGCCACAGCCTCGCCGGGGGCGCCGAACATGGGGAGGTACGGCCATGCGTTCCCTATTGAGATCCGCCGTCATCGCGGCGGCAGCGGCGGGGGTCCTCTTCTGCGGATGCGGCAAGGGCGGGAAGGCCCCGCCCATCGAGGAGAAGCACGAGGAGGATCTTCTGGGCTCGAGGAGCTTTCCCGGCGAGCCGGTCCGGATATTCATCGCCGCGAAGAGGGCGTTCGAGGCCCTCGGCATAGAGCAGACGAGCGCCCGCCCCGACGAGGCGCTCTCGGGGAGCATCCCTCCCAAGAACCCGGGCGACGCGAGCATCCTGGTCAACCTCACCTTCGAGGGCAGGGGCAGGTCCACCATCGTCAGGGCGGTGATCTACAACGTCAGGGCCGGCGCCGGGGCGAAGATGCGTCTTAAGGAGAAGCTCTTCGACGCCATGGACAAGCGGCTGAGGAAGTTCGCGCCGGTCGAGTAGCGCCGCACGAGCGGAGTTCCTGGAACTCGAGGCCCGGGCCCCCTGGAGGCCCGGGCCTTTCGCTTGGGCGCAAATGACGGTCAAGCGTCGCCCGCAGGCTCCTCGGGCGGCTTCAGAGGATAGACCCCGTACTCCTCCGCCGCCTCGCGCGCGGCCTCGTGGTGCGCGGCGGGCCAGGGCATCCCCTGGTCGGGGCCGCAGAAGTAGCCGCCGTTGCGGCCGAGCTGCCAGATGCGCTCGCGCACCAGGGCCCGGATGCGCTCGGGCGGACCGTCGACTATCACGTCCGAGTCGACCGCCCCGTGGATGGCCATCCGCCCCTGAGTGATGCGGCGGAACTCGTCCAGGTCGTTGGCCGTCGCCTGCACGGGGTTGAGGATGTCAATCCCGAGGTCGATGAACGTCTCGAGGAGCTGTACGACGTTCCCGCACGAGTGGAAGTGGATGAGCCGGCCGCCGGACCTGTGGAACTCGCAGAGCCGGCGGTATTCGGGCACAAGCATCTCCCCGACGATATCCGGCGGCAGCAGAGGCCCCGACTGCATCCCGAGGTCGTCGCCGAGGGCCACCATCTCGACGCCCGCGGCGGTGTAGTGCTTCGCGATGCCGAGCTGGAAGTCCATGATCCTGTGGAAGAGCTCCCTCACCGCCTCGCGCTCGGTATACAGGAAGACCATCAGGTCCTCCATGCCGACGAGCATGTACGCCTTCTCCCAGAGCGTGTCGCGGTGGGCGCCCTGGAGGAAGACGTCCAGCCCCTCGGCTCGGGCCGCCTCGGCCTGCTCACTGATCTGCGAGACCAGGCGCTCGTCGTCGGGGTCCGGCCACTCGTAGCTCTTCATGGCGCCGGGGAAATCGGCCAGCGGGCAGCCGCGTGGAAAGCCCATGACGCCCTCGTGTTCGCGGCGCCAGACCGTGCCCCAGATGTCGGTCCACTTGGAGCCGACCGGCAGGTGGTGGCCCCCGCCAGCGTAGCCCTGGTGGTCGCATCCGAGGTACGCGATGCGCCGGCACGGCACGCCGAAGGGCACGCGCTCGGGAGCCCCGAAGCGGATGACCTCCAGCGCGTTCTCCTTGGGGTTCAACTGGGCTTGTCCCTTTCTATGCCCAGGGCCTCCAGCTTGTAGCGCAGCTGACGGTAGGTGACGCCGAGGAGCTCGGCCGCCTGCGTCTGGTTCCATCCGCAGGAGTCGAGGGCCTCGCGGATGTAATTGATCTCCACCTCGGCCAGGCGCTTCTGGAGGTCGAAGCTCTCGCCGGGCACTGGGGGCGGGGAGGGACTCCTCCTCTTCCGCGCACCTCCGGGGCCGAATGCCCCGCCGAGATCGGCCGGCATTATGGCGTCGGACTCAGCCAGCGCCACGGCCCGCTCGATTGTGTTCTCCAGCTCGCGGACGTTGCCCGGCCAGTCGTACTCCGCGAGCAGCCGCATCGCCTCGTCGCTGATCGAGACGACCTGCTTCCGCGTCCGCCGCGAGTACAGGGCGAGGAAATGTCCGGCCAGCAGCGGTATGTCGTCCGGCCTCTCGCGCAGGGGCGGCAGCTCGATGCGGATCACGTTCAGCCTGTAGAACAGGTCCTCGCGGAAGAGGCCGCGGTCGACGAGGATTTCCAGGTCCTGCGCGGTGGCGGTGATGAAGCGGACGTCGATCTTCTTCTTCTCGACCCCGCCCACAGGGATGAACTCGCGGCTCTCCATGATCCTCAGCAGGTCGACCTGCGTCGCTTGGGCCAGCTCGCCCACCTCGTCGAGGAAGAAGGTACCCCGGTCGGCCACCTCGAAAAGGCCCTTCTTGTCGGAGACGGCGCCGGTGAAGGCCCCCTTCACGTGGCCGAAGAGCTCGCTCTCCAGCAGCGATTCCGTGAAAGCACCGCAGTTGACCGGGATGAACGGCTCAGAAGCCCGAAGGCTCATGAAGTGGATGGACCTGGCGACGAGCTCCTTTCCGGTTCCGCTCTCTCCGAGGATGAGGATGCTCGTGTCGGTCGGGGCGACCCTTCGGACCATGTCGAAGACCGCCTGCATCTTCGGCGAGTTGCCGACCATGTCGCTGATGTGGAAGGTGCCGGCGCCGACGACCGACAGCCTGTCGAAGAAGTCGGTCTCTTCGAGCCCGCTCTTGCCTGCTTTTTTACCGGTGGAGAGCTCGTCCTGCATCCGCACGTATGAGCGCTTGCGCTCGATGGCGCGCGCCACCACCTGCCGGAACATCTCGGTGTCGAAGGGCTTCTTGATGTAGTCATAGGCGCCAAGGCGCATCGCCTCGACGGCCGAATCCCACGAGCTGAAGGCGGTGATGATGATGATGAGCATGCCCGGATCGTGCTCCTTGATCCGCTGCAGGAGCTCGATGCCGCTCATGCCGGGCATCTTCAGATCCTGGATGACGAGGTCGAACTGCGTGCCCTCGACGGCGGCGAGGGCCTCGGCCCCGTCCGCCGCGGTGGCCACAGTGTGGCCCTCGCCCTCCAGCACGCCCGCGAGCAGCTGCCTCATGCTCGGCTCGTCATCGACGACCAGAATGCTGCCGGCCGATTCGTCACCCATCGAGCCCCCTTCTGACTTCTAGGCGAGCCAGGCCCGGCAGGCCTCCGACGGGCCGACTCGCACGCGATGCTCTACATCAACGGCAGCCAGAACCTGACGTCCGTGCCCTCGCCCTCGCGAGAGGATATCTCGATGCGACCGTCGTGGCCGCGCACTATCCGGGAAACGATCGACAGCCCCAGCCCGGACCCTCCCGTGCGCGTGGTGAAGAACGGGTCGAAGGCCCGCCGCCGCGTTGCCTCGTCCATCCCGCAGCCGTTGTCGCTGAAACTGACGGTGATGCCCGGGGCCTGAGCGAGCTCCTCGGCGCCGACGCGGTCCGCCTTGCCGCCGAAGTTGCCCCTGCTCTCGGTCTGCGCGGCGATCGCGATGCGAACCCCGCCCCTCTCGGCCCCGTCGTCCCCCTCACCCTCGTCGCCGCCGCCGAGCGCGGCGATGGAGTTGAGACCCAGGTTCAGGAAAACCTGCCTGAGCTGCTCGCTATCGGCGCGCAGCGGCAGCGGACCAGGCAGCGCCTCTTCGACCAAGACGCTCCTGCCGTCGTCGACGGCTCGCTCGATGAGGGTGACCGACTCCGAGATGATGGCCGCGAGGTCACAGTCCACTTTCCGAACCGGCCTCATCCTGGCGAAGTCGAGGAAATCGCTGATGATATTGTCGAGGCGGTCGGACTCGGACACGACGATGTCCATGAGCGACCGGTTGGGGCCGGCCAGATCGGTGCTGCGCTCGATCTCCTGGACGGCGCCGCGGATGGACGCAAGCGGGTTCCTGATCTCGTGCGCGATCGAGGCCGACATCTCGCTTATGGCGCTGGCGCGCTCGGCCTGGGTCATCGCGTCCTCGACGCGGCGCTCGAGGGAGAGATCCGTCATGACAACGATGGTCCCGCGGTAGCCCCCCTCGTCGGCCGAGACCGGAACGGTCTTGATCCTGAGGGGCACAGTGGCCCCGTCGCTCCGCTCGAGTTCGATCTCCACGAGCTGCGGCCCGTGATCCAGCAGCGCCTCTCCGACCGGTCCGGCGGCCATCTGTCCGAGGGCCTCCGCCGCCGACTGCCCCGGCCTCGGCGCCGAGCGACCGAGTATCCGGGCAAGCTCGGAGTTGGCGAAGGTGAGGGTGTCCTCGGAGTCGAAGGCGGCGATGCCCTGCCCGATCGACTCCAGTATCTCCTCGCTGAAGACGCGGGCCGTAGAGAGCCTCTTCGCCAGCGACGACGAGAGCACCGCCACGAGGAAGAAGGCGACCGCCTGCGCGAAGTGGAAGGTCAGCACCGAGCCGAGGCGCTCGGGCTTGAGGAGCTCGGCCTGCGCGCCTGCGCTCTCGGGCCCCCACCCCATGTAGGCGGCTATCGTCACCCCCGAGAGGAGTATGGTGGCCTCGGCGGCGAAGAAGACCGCCATCTCCCCCGAGAGGACCATCGAGCCCGCGAGGATCGAGGCGAAGTAGAGGAAGACGAGGTTGCTCTCGACGCCGCCCGTGAAGTAGACGAGCGCGGACTCGATGACGATATCGACGACTATCTGGGCGAAGGCGTAGCGGAAGTAGTTCTGGACCCACCTCATGGCGAAGAGGTAGCCCAGGGTCAGCAGGAAAATGAAGACGAAGATGAAATAGACTGCCAGCTCCTCCTGGGCGGCGGGCCAGCCCTCCGACCGCGCCACGGCCCCCACGAGGATGACGGCGATCGCGATGACCGCCAGGAGCAGCCTGAAGAAAATCAGCCACACCACGCCCTGGTGTGCGCGCTGCTGTGTAGACGGTCCCTGTTTCGCCATCTGCGACGCTCTAAATGAGCCGGGCGGGCGCCATTGCGAGTGTGCTTCCGGCCGGCAAAGGCTTGCCGGGCCGCAGAAGTCGGCAGCGGCTTGTGCCGCCTTCGACTTGCGGCGCGGCAATGCCTGGCCGGAAGCACCGAAATGCGCACCCGCCCCGCTCGAGGCCTTCCGCCTTGGGTCCTAACCCCTCGTAAGCTTATCCTGGATCTTGAAGATCGGCAGGAAGACCGAGAGGACGATTCCGCCGACCATCAGTCCCATCAGGCCGATCATGAGCGGCTCGATGAGGCTCGTAAGCGACTCGACCGTGGCCGACACCTGGTCGTCGTAGAACTCCGCGATCTTCGAGAGCAGGTCCTCGAGCGCACCCGACTTCTCGCCGATCTTTATCATTCGCACGACCATCGGCGGGAAGACGGGGCTCTTTCCGAGGGGGTCGGCCAGCGGGTTGCCCGCGCGGATCGACTCGCGTGCTTCCTCGACGGCCTGCTCGACCACCTTGTTGCCCGAGGTGGCCCCGACGATCTCCAGCGCTCCGAGGATGGGAACGCCTGCGGAGATCATCGTCGAGAAGGTCCGGCTGAAGCGGGAGAGCGCCACTTTCTGCGAGAGGTCACCGAAGACGGGCACCTTCAGCTTAATCTTGTCCCAGATGTAGTTGCCGGACTCGGTCTTCTTCCACCAGCGGAAGAGGAAGATCACGAGGATGAGGATCAGGATGCTCTGGACCGCGTAGCTCCTCATGATGTGGCTGACCCCCAGGACCACCTTCGTCGGGACGGGCAGGTCGTCCTCCATCCCCATCTGCGTGAAGATGCTCTGGAACTTCGGGATGATGAAGACCATCAGGAAGATGGTGATGCCGAAGATCATGCCCAGCGAGACGAGGGGGTAGGTCATCGCCGACTTGATCTGCCGCATCAGCTTGACCGAGTTCTCGAGGAATTCGGAAAGGCGCTGGAGGATTTCCTCGAGCTGACCGGAGGCCTCCCCCGCCTTGATCATGTTGACGTAGATGTTCTCGAAGACGCTGGGGTGCTTGGCCATCGCCTCCGAGAGGTCGCTTCCGGCCCGGACGTCGTCGACGATCGTGTCCATCGCCATCTTGAAGCCCGGGTCGGTGGCCTGCTCGGTGAGGATTTCCAGGCATTCGAGGATCGGGATGCCGGCGCTGACCATGGTCGTGAACTGCCGGGTGAAGACGACCAGGTCCTGGGTCTTGAGCCTGGGCTTGGGCGGGCCACCCAGGCTCTTCTTGTACCAGGGCACGTGGTCCTTCTTGGCCGCGCCGCGGCTCTCGGAGACTGAGAGCACCGTCACGTTGTCTCGCCGGAGCTGCGAGAGCACCTCCTCGCGGCTGCCGGCCTGCAGCGTCTGCTGCACGCGCTTGCCCCCGGGGTCCACCCCTACCACCTTGAAAGTCGCCATAGTCAGTCCTCCCGAACCGGCCTCGTGACGCCCGCGCCGCCCTGACCGCCGGGCCTCGGGCCGTCACACCGGACACCAGTCAGCATCGGGCCGACTACTTGTCGGCCATCGTCTGCGCGCAGATTTCCTCCAAGCTCGTCGTGCCTCGCAAGGCGTTGAGTATACCAACTCTCCTGAGAGTTTGCATCCCCTCACCGATCGCGGCGTATTTGACGTCGAGGCCGCTGCCGCCGTCTACGACCACACGCTTGATCTCCTCCGTCAGCGGCAGCGTCTCGATGAGCCCCACCCGGCCCTTGTAGCCCTTCCCCCTCTTGCACCTGGCGCAGCCCACCGGCTTGTTGACGTGCGCGCCCTCCGCCTCCTCCTGGCTCAGCCCGATCTCGACGAGCCGCTCCAGCGGCACCTCCTCCTCCACCTTGCAGCTGGTGCAGAGCTTGCGCACCAGCCGCTGGGAGGTCACCAGCAGCACCGAGCTCGCCACCATGAAAGGATCGATGCCCATGTTGACGAGTCTCGTGATGGTGCTCGGGGCGTCGTTGGTGTGGAGCGTCGAGAAGACGAGGTGCCCCGTGAGCGCGGCCTTGACGGCGATCTCCGCCGTCTCGAGGTCGCGCATCTCTCCGATCATCACCGTGTCGGGGTCCTGCCGCAGGATTGATCGCAGCGCCGCCGCGAAGGTCAGCCCCCTCTTGACGTTGACCGGCACCTGGTTGATCCGGTCGAGCCTGAACTCGACGGGTTCCTCGACGGTGGTGATGTTGTCCTCGTCGTCCATGATTTCCCGGATCGACGAGTAGAGCGTCGTGGTCTTGCCGCAGCCGGTCGGGCCGGTGACGAGGATCATGCCGTAGGCCGCGTGGATGCCGAGTTCGAAGTCCGCCAGGGCCTTCTCCTCGAAGCCGAGCATCTCGAGTGACATCATCAGGTTGCTCGTGTCGAGTATGCGCAGCATGCACTTCTCGCCGTGGGCCATCGGCAGCATCGAGACGCGGAAGTCGACCTGTCGCCCCTGCATTCGCATCTGGAACTTGCCGTCCTGGGGCTTGTAGCGCTCGGCGATGTCCATCTCGGAGATGATCTTGAGGCGCGAGATCATCGCCCCGTACATCTTCTTCGGGGGCGACAGGGCCTCGTAGCACGCCCCGTCGATCCGGTAGCGCACGCGGCACCGCTGGTCGTATGACTCGATGTGGATGTCGGAGGCGCCCTCCTTGATAGCCTGGAAAATGATGAGGTTCACGAGCTTGACGGTCGGCGAGTCTTCGGCGCCGGCGGTCAGGGCCGCAAGGTCGAATTCCTCCTCGTCTTCGTCGCCGGTCCTGAGTTCCATGTCGTCGTCGGAGAGGTCGCCGAAGATGTCCTCCATCTGCTGACCGGTCTGGTCGTAGCCCTTCTCGATCGCCTTCTTGATGGCGATGTCGGTGCTGACCACCGGCAGCGGCTCGCAGTCGGTTATGATCTTGATATCGTCGATGGCCACCAGGTCGAAGGGGTCGGCGACCGCCAGCGTCACCGTGGTCCCCATCTTGGCGATGGGGTAGACGCCGAAGCTGAGCGCCAGGTCCTCGGGCACAAGCGCCAGCGCCTCCGGGTCGGCGTTCACTCTCTCGAGATCGATGGGCGGGTAGTTCATCTCCTCCGAGACGCAGGCGATGATGGTCTGCTCGTCGAGCGTCCCCGACCCCACCAGCACCTCGGTGAGGGACTGGTCGTCGTGGACGGCCTTCTCAATGAGCTCCTGCTCCTGCTCGGCCGAGAGGAGGCCCCTCTTGGTGAGGATGTTCGCGAGCTTTCTGTCGAACTTCGCCATTCTCCGTTACCCGCCGTCGGGCATCGTTATGTTCAGCACCTCGTCCAGGCTCGTCTTGCCCCGGAGCGCGTTGAGGATGCCCACCCTCCTGAGCGTCTGCATCCCCTGCTTCAGGGCCGCCTGCTTGACGTCGAGGCCGCTGCCGCCGTCGACGACCACGCGCTTGATGTCGTCGGTCATGGGCAACGTTTCGAGGAGGGCCATCCGGCCCTTGTACCCCTTCTTGCACCTGGCGCAGCCGCCCGGGCCGTGCAGCTCGCCCGTCTCGGCCTCCTCGGGCGTGAAGCCCTCCGAGATGAGCTTCTCCTTGTCGGGGTGCACGACCACCTTGCACTCCTTGCAGAGGCGGCGAACCAGACGCTGGGCCGAGACCAGCACCACCGAGCTCGAAACCATGAAGCGGTCGATACCCATGTCGACCAGTCGCGTGACCGTGCTCGGGGCGTCGTTGGTGTGGAGCGTCGAGAGGACCAGGTGCCCCGTGAGCGCGGCCTTGACGGCGATCTCCGCCGTCTCGAGGTCGCGGATCTCCCCGATCATCACCGTGTCGGGGTCCTGCCGCAGGATCGACCGAAGCGCCGCCGCGAAGGTCAGCCCCCTCTTGGCGTTGACCGGCACCTGGTTGATGCCGTCGAGCTGATACTCGACGGGCTCCTCGACGGTGGTGATGTTGTCCTCGTCGTTCATGACCTCCCTGATGGCGGAGTAGAGCGACGTGGACTTGCCCGAGCCGGTGGGGCCCGTCACCAGGATCATTCCGTAGGCCGCGTGGATGCCGGTCTTGAAGTCGTCGAGGGCCTTCTGTTCGAAGCCCAGCGACTCCAGCGAGAGAGCCAGATTCGAGGTGTCGAGGATTCGCATCACGCACTTCTCGCCGTGCACCATCGGCAGCATCGAGACGCGGAAGTCGACCTGGCGGCCCTGCACCTTCATCTGGAACTTGCCGTCCTGGGGCTTGTAGCGCTCGGCGATGTCCATCTCGGACATGATCTTGAGGCGCGAGACCATCGCCCCGTACATCTTCTTCGGCGGCGAGAGGGCCTCGTGGCAGGCGCCGTCGATCCGGTAGCGCACGCGGGCGTGCTTCTCGTAGGCCTCGACGTGGATGTCGGACGCGCCCTCCTTGATCGCCCGGAGGATCATCATGTTGACGAGCTTCACGACCGGCGAGTCGTCGGCGCCGGCGGTCAGGGCGCCGATGTCGACGTCGTCATCCTCGTCAGAGCTGGTAGTGAGCTCCAGGTCGCCCTCGGAGAGCTCGCCGAAGAGCTCCTCCATCTGCTGGCCGGACTTGTCGTAGACCTTCTCTATCGCCTTCTTGATGGCGACGTCGGTGCTGATTACCGGCAGTGGCTCGTAGTCGGTTATGATTTTGATGTCGTCGATGGTGAGCACGTCGAAGGGGTTCGCCACTGCCATGGTGATGGTGTTGCCCATCTTGGCTATGGGCAGGACGCCGAAGCTGAGCGCCAGGTCCTCGGGCACCAGCGCCAGGGCCTCCGGCTCGACGCTCACCCTCTCGAGGTCGATGGGCGGGTAGTTCATCTCCTCCGAGACGCAGGCGATGATGGCCTTCTCCTCGACGGTGCCCGACTCCACCAGGAGCTCGGTGAGGGACTTGCCATCGGCGTCGGCCTCGACCTTGGCCAGGTACTCCTCTTCCTGCTCGGCGGTCAGCAGGCCGCTCTGGGCAAGGATGCTCGCGAGCTTCTTGTCGAACTTCGCCATGCTACCTCCGCCCGGCATCAAGTGTGCCCCGGCGAGCCTCGCCGGGGGCGCTGAACACTACTCGTCGTCTCCCAGCAGCATGCTGCCTAGGCTCGAGAGTTCCTCGTCGAGGGCCGCCGCCTGCTCCTCGACGCTCTTGTCCTTCTCCTCCGCCGGGGCCGGCTCAGGGGCGGCCGGCTGGGCCTCCTCCGCCGGTGCCTCGGCCGGTGCCTCTGCCGGTGCCTCCGCCGGTGCCTCCGCCGGTGCGTCCGCCGGCGCCTCGGCTGGCGCGGCTGCCGGCGCCTCGGCTGGCGCCTCCGCCGGCGCCGGCATCGGCTGGACGACGGCGCCCTCCAGCGGCGAGGCGTCGGGCACGTAGCCGCCGTCGCCGTGGTGGGCGTCTATGGCCTCCTTCACCTCGGAGTATGTGCCGACGTACACCCTGATATGGCAACCGGTGATGCGCTCGAGCTCGCGGAGGATATCCGCGTTGAGGGCGCTGCCGGCGACGATGGCGAGCACGTTGCCCATCTGCTCCATGGGGATCAAATGGTACTGGCGGCATATCTTGGCGGGCACCAGCGCCGCCACCTCCTCGCGAAGGAAGTAGCTCTTCAGCGAGATATAGGGCCAGGCGAACTGCGTGACCATCGCCTTGGCGATATCGTACTCGGTGGCGTAGTTGAGTTCGACGAGGAGCTCGCCGAGGAGCTGGCCGCTGGTGCGCTGCTCGCCGAGCGCGGTCAGAAGCTGGTCCTCGCTGATGATCCCCTCATCGAGGAGGATTTCGCCGAGGCGCTTCCGGGTCATCCGCGCCATACGGCCCATTGCCATCGGTCGACTCTCCTGTGCGCGTGGGGCGCGGGCGCTCCCGCCGCGCTACGTCATCCTCTGGAAGGTCCTCTTGAGGTCCTCCGGATTCGAGGAACGCGACATTGCGTCGTCGAAGGTGATCTTACCCGTCTTGTAGAGGTCGAAGAGCGACTGGTTCATTGTCTGCATGCCGGACTTCGCGCCGGTCTGGATCACCGAGTATATCTGGTGCGCCTTGTCGTCGCGGATGAGGGCCCGGATCGCCTCGTTGGGTCGCATGATCTCGCAGGCGAGCGCCCGGCCCTTCTGGTTGCTTATCGGCATGAGCTGCTGGCAGAAGACGCCCTCGAGTACGAACGAGAGCTGCGTCCTGATCTGCGACTGCTGCGCTGCCGGGAAGACGTCGATGATCCGGTTGATGGTCTGGACGCAGTCAGACGTGTGCAGCGTGGCGAAGGTAAGGTGGCCCGTCTCGGCCATGGTCAGCGCGGCCTCGATCGTCTCGACGTCTCTCATCTCGCCGATGAGAATGACGTCCGGGTCCTGCCGGAGAACGTGCCTGAGCGCGTCGTTGAAGCTGCGCGTGTCGGGGCCCACCTCGCGCTGGTTGATGAGGCACGACTTGTTCCTGTGCACGAACTCGATCGGGTCCTCGATCGATATGATGTGCTCCTGGCGGTGGGTGTTGATGAAGTCGATCATCGCCGCGAGCGTGGTCGACTTGCCCGAGCCCGTGGCGCCGGTCACCAGCACCAGCCCCTTGGGGAGCTCACAGAGGTTCGTGCAGGTCTCGCCGGGCAGCCCAAGGTCGTCGAAGCCCTTGATCTCATAGGGGATGACTCGTATGGCGGCCCCGGTGGCGCCGCGCTGCATGAAGACGTTGGTCCGGAAGCGCCCGATGCCGGCTATGCCGAAGGACATGTCCAGCTCGAGCTCCGACTCGAACGCGGCGATCTGGTCGTTGTCGAGGATCGAGTAGACGATCTTCTGGCTCGTCTCCGCGTCGAGCACCTCGTGCTCGGTCGGGATGAGAGCGCCGTCGACCCGAACGCGTGGGGCGCTTCCCGCCGTGACGTGCAGGTCGCTGGCCCCGCGCTCCATCATGATCCGAAGGAGCTCTTCGAGTGTCACCATAGGACGCAATTCCCCCTTTGGAGCGCCCGGAAGCGAAGGCGCCCCTTCATCCAAATATACCTCCGCAAGAGTAATCTTAGCATCTGCATGAGTGGCTGTCAAGGGTGTAGAGGCGCGCGGAAACCCCGCTCCTGCCGCCTTTGCGCCGAAGCTCGGCCGTCCAGCTGGCGCTTGTTCGATTGACCGGCCCGGGGGTGCCGATTATGCTCTCCACCCTATGGCCGACGCGGACGAACTCCGGCGGACGTGCGCCCCCGACGAGGTCTTCACGACCACGGAGCGCATCTACATGTCGCTGACCTTCTCGCTGCCGGCCCTCTTCGCGTGGCTCAGCTGGGTCGATTCGCCCTACCGGGGGCTCTCCGGACGGGATCGCGTCATACTGGCCGTTGCCACCGCGGCCGCTCTCTCGGCGGTCTTCCTCACGAAGGGACTGGAGGGCCTCCAGGCGGCGGGCGAGGAGGGGCTGATAATCTCGGCCACGTGGGTCCTGATAGCCGTCGTCGCCGCGCGCCATTCGCTCTGCCAGGTCCAGGCGCTCGAGGCGACGGCCCTCTACGCTCTCGGGGCCCTGGGGCTCTTCGTCATGCTGTGGCACGTCGCTCCCGTGCGGGCGCTCGTGGCCGCGCGGACGGCATCGGGCACCGAAGGGGCGGACAGCTCAGCCGGCATCGAGCGTGCCCCGGCGCGCCTCGCGGCCATGTGGCTGCTCTCGGTGGGGCTGCTGGACGTTACGATCATCGCGGCTTCGGTTGCAGCCTTCGCGGTCGGGATGCGCCCGGTGGCCGTGAGCGGCCTCGCGGCGGGCGGCTCGGGGCTCGCGGCGGTGGCGGCGGCCCTCGCCTACCGCAGCGGCGCGAAACGGCGCGCCTAGTGCGAGAAGTCGGCGGCGGCGGGTTCCCATACCGAGCGCTCGCCGGGCTTGATGGTGAGCTCCCCCGATGCGTAATGTCTCATCCCGTGATCGAAGAAGTACGCGGCCACGGGCACCTTCGAGGCGCCGTAGATCGGCATGCCCTCCACGGGCACGACGTGGCGCAGGTCCCCCTTCGAGCGGGGCGTCCGGACGATGGGCCGCCGGCCGGGCGGCCAGATGATGAAGGCAAGCCCCGAGTTCCGCCCCACCTCCACGATGGACGAGCAGTCGAGCTCGAGGACCGTCCCCTCCGGGAGCGGGCCACGCAGGGCCGGGGGCCCGCCGCCGGGCCGCACGAGCACCAGGCTGCGGACGGTCACCTTCCCCTGGGGCTTCGGCGTCGAGAAGACGACCACCTCGCGCACCCGGGAGAGGTCGAGCTCGCCCAGCAGGTGCACCGGCATCCGGACGCAGAAGCGCCCCTTCCCGATGCGCGTCACGCACTGGGCCGAGCGGCCGGAGCCGTCGGCCGCCTTCAGCACCAGGCTCCGCGCAGCCGTCGAGTCGCCCGCGATCTCGAGGAAGTCGTAGCCGAGCCAGTCGGGCGTGTCGGGCCTGAACTTGAAGCCGGGGTAGCGCCCGCCCGAGATGCTGAGCCCCACCGAGCCGTCGGCGGCCCTATCGACGCGGGCCCCCTCGTTCGCGGCGAGAGCTTCGGGCATCACGCGGACACGGATTCCCTCGGGCCGCTGGCGCCTTTCGAGCCGGAAGGCATCGAAGTAGAGCGTCAGCGGCGTCTTGACGCCGAGCACGAAGAGGTGCAGCGATTTCACCTTCGAGAGGTCCAGCCCCCGCGAGCCCACCGACCCGAGCTCCGCCCCCGCCAGGGGGAGCACGCAGCGCGTACTGCCGGGCTTCAGCGTCAGCCAGTTCTCGAGGTTGAGGCGGCTCGTGTAGTCCGTTGAGAGCTCATCGTCTATCCTCACCGAGAGCTTCGCCGCTTCGGCCGAGCCGTTGTAGCAGTCGAAGACGAGCGCGGCGAAGCCGCTCCAGTCGGAGAGGTCGTGCCGGCCACCCGATGGTGTCTCCATCGAGACGCCGGGGTACGGCCCGGGCCTCAGCGTGAGCCTGAGCGCACGCCCCGGGCCGAGGGGGTTGTCGGTGCCCGAGACTATCTTGCAGTCCTTCTCGTCGCCGGAGGCGACGAACGGGTTGTCGCGACCCTCGAAGTCGACGAGGCGCCCGTCCCACTGGTGGGAGCGCGGCGCGCGCCGGAAGCCCCTGGGCCCGCACGACGCCGCGAGAGCCGCGGCCGCGATTGCCGCGAGTATGGCCGCTCTTCGCATATTCGTCCCCTCTGCCATCACTCCGGCTCGCCCCCCTGCCCCTCGCCGGGCCGCTCCGGGTCAGGCGCGGGCGCCGCTTCCGCCGGAGGCGAGGTCATGTCGAACTGCAGCTTCTGGAGCGACTTCCTCGCGTCGCGCCTCAGGCCGAGGGGTATCTCTGTCTTCCCCGACTCCGCGATCTCGAGGAAGCGACGGTAATGCCCGGCGGCCTCGTCCCTGATAGCGGCCGCCTCCTCGCCGCCCTTCGCGGCCAGCCTCTCGAGCGTCTGCGCCAGCGCGAAGTGGGCGTAGGCGTGGCCGGGCTCGATCTCGATGGCCTTCGAGAGCTGCGCTTTCGCTTCCTCGAAGTCGCCCACCCTGAGTGCGACGTCGCCCAGGCGGGTGCGCGCCTCGGCATTGCGGGGCTCTTTCGAGACCACGTGGCGGTACTCGCGCTCGGCGCGGATGAAGTCCCTCAGGTGGACGAGGTAGTAGCGCCCGAGGCTGAGGCGCACCTTGGTGTTGTCGGGGTTCTCCTCGAGTATCGAGCTGAAGAGGGTCCCATTGTCCCGCCAGACCTCGTGCCGCAGGCTCGTGCGCGTCCCGAAGAAGGCCACCACCGCGATCAGCAGCAGCGCGGCCAGAATGAAGAGGACCGCCGAGCCCGTCCGGTAGACCTTCCTCATGATGCCGCCCAGGGCCCACCCGAAGAGCGCAGCCACCCCGAAGGCCGGCAGGTACAGCCAGTGCTCGGCGAGCATCGCTCCCGGCACAGGCACGACGATGTTCGAGACCGGCAGCAGGAATATGACGGCCCAGCCGATGGCGAACAGCACGATGGGCGAGCGCCTGAGCGCCCACAGCGACGCCAGCGTCACCGCCACCACCACCAGCGCCCCGCCGACGAACTCCGGCGCGAGCAGCGACTCGACCGGCGGAATCTCGTGCCTCGCCGAGAGCCTGAGCGGGAAGAAGGCCAGCCGCGCGTATCGCGCGAGCGCCTGCACCATCATCAGCGCCGACGCGCCGGCCGACCCTCCCCAGAACTCGCGCTCCGCCCCCGGCCCCATAGCGGCGCGCCGCGCCGACATGTAGGCCACGGCCACGACGGCGAAGGTCGCGTACGGCAGCAGGCGCGTCCGGAGGTGGCCCTTCGACGAGCGCCCCTTCGGCGGCATGGCCCAGTCATAGAGGAGCAGCGCCAGCGGGAAGACAACCGCCGTCTCCTTGCAGAGGACCGCCACCGCATACAGCAGCACTGCCGGCACCCACCCCAAGCGCGAGGGCCTCTCGCGCCGCTTCGCGTAGCTCGCCAGCGCCAGGAACAGGAACGGCGCAGCCAGCAGGTCGGCCCTGTTGGAGATGTGGTCGACGGCCTCGGTGTGGACCGGGTGCAGCGCGAAGAACCCGGCTGCGACGATCGAGACGAAGAAGCCCTTGGTGAGAGCGCGGAGCGCCAGGTAGACCGTCAGCACCGTGATCGCGTGCAGCAGCAGGTTAGTCAGGTGCATCCGGCGGGCGTCGAGGCCGGCCCTCATGATGTAGTCGAGCGCGAAGGAGACCGTTCTCAGAGGCCGGAAGACCTGGCGCGAGGGCGTGTCGGAGTCGCCGGCCAGGCTCGTCACGGATCTCAGCGCGGCGCGGACACTCCGAATGTAGCTGTTGGGGCGGAGGTTGCCCCACGGGTCGAGCTCGCAGAGGTGGTCCCAGTCATCCCATACGAAGTAGTTATCGAGCGACGACCAGTATACGCCGAAGACCGCGACCAGCAGCAGGAGGAGCAGCAACACGCGCCAGCGCAGCTTCGGCTCCTGCGTGAGCCTCAGGGCGAGCGTCGTCGTGGCCCCGCCCACGCGCACGGGGCCTCCCGTCGCCGGCACCGGCACTGCTCCCGGAGGCACTCCGGGCACGCCCGCGGGGGCGGGCGTCACGCGCATCGGCGGCGCCGTCGGACGGGGGCCGGGGGGCTGGGGTGGACGCGGACTCTCGCTCAAGGGGCGCCTCCGGTCGTGTCGGCCGCCGGCATGTTAACAGTCCCCGCCGGGCCGGTCAAGGAGGGCGCGCTTGCCCCCGGGCCCCCGGCGCAATACAATCGGCGCCGCGAGGAGGTCCGGCCGTGGCGAGGAAAGGGAACAGGCGTCTCGTCGAGCGCGGCTACCGTGGCCTCGAGCACGTCCCGCGCGAGCGCGCGGCCTGGGACTGCACCCTCTCGGCCCTCGCGATAGGCATGAGGATGGACGTCTCGCGCGATCGCGGCGACCTCGGCGCATGGGCGGCCCGCCACGGAGTGGCGGCGAGCGGGCGGTGCGCCCGGCTCGGCCGGTCCGCCCTCGTCCTCTGGCACGGCACGAGCCGCGAGCGCGCCGACAAGATATCCGAGCACGGCCTCTTTCACAAGAAGGGCCTCTGGACAGCGCTGCACCCGTCCATTCCGCACTCCTTCTGCCGCGGCCGCGCCGAGGAGTACGGGACCGAGGGCGCCGTCGTCTGTATCGTGCTCGACCGCTCGGGGCTGGCCGAGGGCGTCGACTTCGAGATAGAGGGGGGCGGCAACGTCTACCGCTTCTTCCACGGCCTGGGGCCCGAGGTCGTCGAGTACGTCCTCACGCGCGAGGGGATAGTCTTCACTGCGCCCGAGCGCGCAAAGGAACCGGCCCCCTGGCCGTCGGCGCGCTTCAAGCGCTCTGAGGGGGTATGGGTGCCCGAGCAGAAGACGCCCGTCCGCTACTCCGGCGCCGAGAGCTACTCGACGTCGCGGGAGTTTGCCACCATCACCATCAGGCGCGCGGCGGAGGAGCTCGGGCCCGTGGCGCCGCTCGAGCTCATGAGCTCGGTATACGCATGCATGAGCCCGGCCGAGGCGATCACGCACGACGAAGTGCTCGACATCATCGAGGCCGAGTGCTCCCGCGGCCCCCAGCGGGGCAAGTGGCGGACCTTCTGGCGCCGCGGCGCGGAAACGGAGGCCTGAGGTGCCGGGGCCGGTGGATATCCCCGACAGCGCGCGCCACAAGCTTTGCGCGAAGTGCCGCCGGTGGTTCGAGCGGATGCGCCTCTTCGAGGGGATGTTCCGGCTGGCGAAGACGCTCGCCGGCCTCGAACCGAAGCGCGTCTTCATCTGCCACGGCTGCCTGCGGAGGCGCCGGATCATCTCGGCCGCGATATGGCTGGCCTTCGTGGCGGCGGTCGCCTTCGCCCTCATCCACGGGTACCTGACCGACGGGCGCCTGTGAGCGCCGAGACCGGGCTCCGAGCCAGACCTCAGAAGAGGCCCCCAGGAGCAGTTTGGCGTGCTTCTGCGGCAATTCGCCCTTTTGGCTTGAATACGGTCGCGCGCGCGAGTATTATCGGGCGCCTCGCTGCCGGGGGCCCCATGGGGCGTAAGGTCTTCACCGCCGTCGTCGTCGTCGCTGCGCTCGTCGCCGCGGTCTACCTCGTCAAGGGGTGGCTCGAATCGGACGAGACGAAGATACTCCGCTCCATCGACGGCTTCGTAGAGTCGATCAACTCCGAGAGCATCCTCGGCTTCGTCAGGGATCTCGACCCCGAGTATCGCGACTGCCGGGATATCGACGCCCCGACGCTGAAGAGCATAGTCCTCCAGACCTTCAAGCGCTTCGCGGATATCGAGGTCCGGATCACCGAGCCGAGCGTGCGCGTGGGCGGCGACCGCACCAACGCCGTCGCGTGGTTCAACTGCAGCCTGAGGGCCGCGCCGACCGAGGGCGGCGAGTCGCTGGACCTCGTGCAGAGCCAGCTCCGCTCGCCTCTCATTGTGCTGAAGTTCATCAGCCGCGACGGTCGATGGAAAGTCATAGGGGCGGACTACGGCCCCGACGCGAAGCCGCCCCTTGAGACTGACGCCGCTGAGTGAGCACCCAGGCAAGGACGGTCCGAGATGCCGCCGAGAGACTGGGTCATCGCCCCGACCGACGAGGCCGTCGCGCGCGGCTTCGCCGAGGGGCTGGGCATCTCGCCCGTCACGGCGCGCGTGCTCGCGGGCAGGGGCATCCGCAGCATCGGCGAGGCCAAGGCCTTCCTCCGCCCCACCCTCACCCAGATGCACGAGCCCGACGTGATGGCCGACATCGACCGCGCGGCGGCGCGCATACTCGAGGCGGTCGAGAAGTCCGAGCGCATCGTCGTCTACGGCGACTACGACGCCGACGGCCTCTGCGCGACGGCGCTCATGGTCAGCTTCCTGAGGCTGCTCGGCGCCGAGCCCGGGGCCTACATCCCCAACAGGCTCGAGCAGGTCTACGGCCTGCACCCGGAGTCCGTTGAGGAGATCGCCGCCGCCGGCTGCGACCTCGTTGTCACCGTCGACTGCGGCGTCACCGCCATCGACGAGGCGAAGATGCTCGCCGAGCGCGGCATCGACCTCGTCGTCACCGACCACCACCAGCCGGCCGACGTGCTCCCCTCGGCCGCCGCCGTTGTCGACCCCAACCGCCGCGATTGCCCGTACCCCTTCGGCGGCATCTCCGGCGCGGGCGTCGCCTACAAGGTGGCGTGGGCCATAGCCAAGCAGGCCGCCGGGGGCGGGAAGATCCCCGAGCGGACGCGCAGCTTCCTCCTCGAGGGCCTCGCCCTCGTTGCCATTGGGACCGTCGCCGACGTGGTGGACCTCTGCGACGAGAACCGCGCCATCGTCTCCTTCGGCCTCGATAAGCTGGGCTCGACCGGACTGCCCGGGCTGAAGGCCCTCATGAAGGCCGCCGGCGTGAAGCGCGGCACGCTCAGCTCGACCGACATCGCCTTCAAGATCGCCCCGCGGCTGAACGCGGCCGGGCGTGTGGGCGACCCGCACAGGGCGCTCGACCTGCTCCTCACCGACGACGACGCGGAGGCCGCGCGCCTCGCCGACGAGCTCGACCGCTGCAATCGCGAGCGCCGGGCGATCCAGGCGCGCGTGCTCGACCAGGCGCGGGCGATGGCCGCCGGGCTCGCCGGGGAATCCGTGGGGGCCGGCGTGGACGAGATGCCCCCCGCGATCGTGCTCGCCTCGGAGGAGTGGCACTTCGGCGTCATCGGCATCGTGGCGGGGCAGCTCGCGCGCGAGTTCCACCGCCCCGTCGTGCTCATCGCCCTCGAGGGCGGCCGCGGCCGGGGCTCGGCCCGGTCCATAGAGGGCTTCGCGCTCCACGAGGCCCTGGCCGGGTGCCGCGACCTGCTCGTGCGCTTTGGCGGGCACGCGATGGCGGCGGGGCTTACCATCGAAGAGGCGGACCTCGAGGCGTTCACCGAACGCCTCGTGCGCATCGCCGGCGAGGCGCTCGCCGAGAAGAGCCTCCGCCCGTCGATCCGTATCGACGCCATCTGCCCCCTCGCCGAGGTCTCGCACGCGCTGGTGAGGGAGCTCGGCAAGCTCGGCCCCTTCGGTTCCGGCAACCCCGAGCCCGTCGTGGCGACCGGCGCGGTGAGGCTCGTCGGCGAGGTGCGCCTGATGGGGTCGACGGGCAGGCACGTCTCCTTCATGGCGGCGAACGGGAGCTGCTCCTTCCGGGCCGTGGGCTTCGGGATGGGCCACCGCGTCCGCGAGCTCGACAAGCTTTCCGGCGGCTACATCGAGATCGCCCACCGCCCCGGCATCAACGAGTTCCGCGGCGCGCGTTCGGTGGAGCTCTACGTCGAGGATGTGCGAGCCGCGGAGCACTGAGAATCTCACCCCATCGCCGGCGCGCGCGTATTCGCTTGACAGTGCCCGTCGCAGCGTTATATTGATGCGGGAACGACGCAGCGGGAAGGGAGGCGAGTCCCCATGGCCAGCCGAACGGTCAGGTCGAAGGCCCAGCACCGGGGGCCGGGCCTCGCGGCGAGCAGGCCCAAAGCCGGCTGCCGCGTCTCGGGCAGGCTCTGGGTGGAGCGGGACGGCGAGACCTTCCTCAGCTGGGGGCGCGTCGTGCTGCTCGAGCGCATACGCGACCACGGTTCGATCTCGGCGGCCGCCCGGTCGATGAAGATGGGCTACCGCCACGCGTGGGAGCTCGTTGAGAGCATGAACTCGTCCAGCCCGAAGCCGCTCTTGCGCACGCAGACCGGGGGCGCGCGCGGCGGCGGGGCGGAGCTCACCCCCGAGGGCGAGGCGGCCATCGCCGGCTGGTGGGCCCTCGTTGCCAGGTTCTCCGAGTGGATGGCCGGCGAAGAGCCGCGCCTCTGGCGCACGGTGGAGGGCGCGGCGGGCCCTTGAGGGGATTCCGGCGCGGCAGGCGCCGGCGCTTTTTTCTGCTGCGTTATATCCCCGTGGGAATAGCGCAGGACGAACTGGAATCAGCATCGAAGGGAGGCCGGGATGGCAGCGATCAGAGGAGTTGCGGTGCGTGCGGCCGTGTGCGCGGCCGTCGTCACGGTGGTTCTCGGGTGGGCCCAGGCGGCCGAGATCGCCGACGGGGTAACGCTCACCGGGGACCTGGTCGTGAGGAACGAGAGCATGGTGCGCAACAGCGACTGGGGCGCCGAGGACGTGCACCACGGCCGCATGAGGCTTCGGCTGGGCCTGGGTTTCAAGATCGACGACGCCTGGTCGGCGAACGTGCGCCTCACGACGGGGCGGTCGAACACGTCCACGTTTCAGGACCTCGACGCGCTCAACGACCAGTTCGAGCTGTGGGTGGATCGGGCCTTCATCTCGTACAAGCTCGACGGGGCCGTGCAGCTGAACGTCACCGGCGGGCGCACGCCGAACCCGTACATCTCGTCCGGCATCATCTGGGACCCGGACTTCAACCCTGACGGCCTCTGCGAGAAGCTGCGCGTGCCGTTCGAGGGCGGCGTCTTCTTCCTCAACCTGGGCCAGCACGTCCTGGACGAGTTCGCCGACAGCGACTACGGGGTGACCTTCTTCGGCGTGCAGCCGGGGGTCGAACTCGAGCTCGGCCGGGTGAAGCTCACGGCCGCGGCCGCGTTCTACTCGTTCCACCACGTCGAGGGCACGGGCGACGTCCCCGCTGGGTCGGACTACGCCCTCGCCGACATCAACGTGAAGCTGAAGACGAAGGTGGCGGGCGGCGTCCCCTTCGCGGCCTGGATTCACTCCATGCAGAATACCGAGGCCGACGACGCCGAGAACGGCTTCGGCATCGGCGCCGCGGTGGGATCCGACAAGGGCCTGGGGAAGCTGAAGTTCTCCCTCGAGTACCGCAGCGTCGACGCGAACGCGATATGGATCAACCTGGGAGACTCGACCTTCGGTTCCGGCCTCTACGCGGAGGACATGTCCGGCTTCATCGCCGGCGTATCGGTGGGCCTGGGTGATCGGACGAAGTTCTCGGTGAAGTGGTTCGCCAAGGACTCGGAGGAGGACGATGCCCACGAGGACAGGATACTCGTGGACTTCGCGGTGAAGTTCTGAGGACGCCGGCCGGCGGCGGGGGTCCGCGCGCCAATGTGCCCCCGCCGCACGGCCGCCGGGAGTCCGGCCGCGCGTCGCGGTCGTGATGCGGGTGGCGCGGCTACTCCGCATACACTTCTCTCCCCTCGCCCCAGGCCGAGACCGGCCAGCTGCCGAGCCCGAACAGATCGCCGTTCCAGCCGACGAAGCTGGCCCACTTGCCCTTGGCGAGCGTCCCGAGCGACTTCAGGCCGAGTATCCTCGCGTTGCTGCGCGTGACTATCCCGAGGGCGTCGGCCTTCTTCAGCCCCGCGCGCAGGAACCACCTGAGGGTCATGAGCAGCGTCCGCTGGAGGATCACCGGGTGGTCGGTCATGAGGCCGTACGCCGCGCCCGACTCGACCAGCAGCTTCACGTTCCGCCACGACTCGTGCTTGAGCTCGACCTTGTAGGGGAACGAGTCGAGCGGCCCGTAGACGACGGGGATCTTCCGGCGGGCGAGCTCGCGGAAGACGCCCGCGTCGTGGATGTCGCAGCAGTGCTCGCACGTGATCTTCAGCTTGAACTCGTCCACGATCCTCAGCAGCGCCGCCACGTCGTCGGCCTTGTGGACGTGGACGCGCCAGGTCTCGCGGCCCTCGAGCAGGCTGCGGAGCACCTCCTCGGCGGCGGTCAGCTCGACGTCCAGCTTCTTCTTGCCGCGGAGGCGCCTGCGCTTGGCGATCTTCCGCTGCACGTCGGTCAACTTCTGCCGGAGTATCGCCAGCGCCCCCATGCGCGTGTGGGCGCGGGTGCCCTTCCAGCCCGTCGTCGAGCGCGGGTTGTGGCCGAAGGCGCCCTTCAGCCCCGCGCGCGAGACGAGCGCCGCCGTCGTGTCGGCCGCCCAGTTGCGGATGACCGCCGAGCGCCCGCCGATGATGTTCCCCGAGCCCGGCACGACGCACGAGTAGAGCACCCCCGCCTCGACGGACTCGGTGAGCGAGTTGTCGTCCATCTGGACCGAGTCCAAAGCGTCGGCCAGGGTGATGATCGAATCGAGCTTCGGGTTCGCCTCGGCCTCGGAGCCCGGCTCGCCGGCGCGGACCATTCCGATGTGCGAGTGGGCGTCGATGAGCGCGGGCGTGACCACCGGGTAGTCGCCGACGAGCTTGCCGCGCTTGCGAGCGCCGACCGACACGATGCTGCGGCCGCGGAAGACGACGTAGGCGTCCTTCAGCACCTTGTCGCCGGTGTAGACGGTCCTGCCGTGTACCGAGTTCATGGTATCTCCTCCGGGTCAAGTTATGGCGTACGGCGCTACGCTAAACACCTCCGCCGGGGTGGTCAAGAGGAGAAAGCCACGTGCAACTCGACGGCGGCTCCGTCGCGCCCGTGCGTTCGTCACGGTCCCATGAATGCCTCCTCTCCGATAGCGGTCCAACGCTCCAGCCAATGCTCCCCACAGTGATGTGCCGGGGTCTTTTTTCTCAACTTGAGAACCGGCACTGCTCGGGTACTGACGGGGGCGAGCTCAGGCCTTCGCCGCCCGGACTTCTCGAAGCTC
>Ga0272441_10001142_pt1 | contig 56816 bp, 48 predicted proteins | sample SSMProp6N_FD_193582 | JGI IMG/M metagenome (GOLD analysis project Ga0272441, IMG submission 193582) | Marine sediment archaeal communities from Little Sippewissett salt marsh, Falmouth, MA, United States - SSM-Prop-6N | ecosystem: Environmental > Aquatic > Marine > Wetlands > Sediment ...
TGCGCTCCAGCTCCGAGAAAATCTCCTTCTTGGTCACCATATCCTCGGTCACCGCCTCGATCACGATATCGCACTCCGCGAGATCATTGAGTTCGGTCGTCCCCGTGATATTACCGAGCGCCTGCTCTTTGGCCGCCTGATCGAGCTTCCCCTTGTCAATTGCCCGATCGAGCAGTTTGGTGATAAATCCCACTCCCCTGGCGATCAACTCATCGGAAACCTCCATGGTCGTCACCGGGTATCCCGATTGCGCGGCCACCTGGGTAATCCCTCCACCCATCTGGCCGAATCCTACGACACCGATTTTCTTAAACATGATATATCTCCATATGTTTTGTATGTGTCCGAGTCTTTTCGTGATAGCGATCAGACTTGAATATACAAAATTCCCCCTCCCCCCGCAAGCGACACCCAAACAGCTTGATACCTACGCCTGAATCTCCCCTCGAACACCGCAGAAAACGCTGTTTCAATATCCTGCCGGATAAAAAAACCGCCGGATCGCACGCTCGACATCATCGTGCCCATAATCCGGCGGCATGGCTTAAGCCATCATATTGCTTAGTCTACGGCATCTGACACCCGGGAGGACAGCACAGCGCCGGGTAACCAACCGGATCCTGATAAACATGTTCAATCATCGTCAGAATATCCAGCAGGTTAATCGCCGGGTTTTCGACATCCGTCCCATCGCCGTTACAATCCAGCAGGGCATCACAGCCGTGCGGATTCGGAGGATCACCGACCGGATCCTGGTACACATATGCAATAATATCAAGTATATCCAGAAGGTTAATCGCCAGGTCATCATTGGCGTCGCCGGGAAGAATCCAATCGAGACAGCAGTTACCGGTAGATGGCGGGTCATCAGTAAACAAGAATGCCTGCCCGGCATCAATGCATCTTCCCGCATAAAACTTCGATCCGACAATTATATCATCGTCGCCGTCATCGTCTGTATCTCCCGCACCGGAAACCGCCATTCCGAATTCATCATACTCTCCGACTCCGCTGTAAACCCGGTCGGCATATGCCGACGTAACCGTCCCGCTCAACCCTGATCCGCCATAGAAAACATACACGTTTCCCTCAAAATCCAAATGAGACCAATCATCACCGGGCTCGCCGATTATCGCATCTCCCAATCCGTCCCCGTTTACGTCAGCGTATCCTCCCGTGCTCTGTCCAAAGTCCCGTTCATAGCCGTAAATACTTTCAATAATCAGGTCCGCATCCGATGCGTACATACTGGGCGCCATGTAACCGGAATCCAGGTAAAATATCCATGCTTTCCCACGCACAGACGTGCTGGCCAGCAAATCCCCGTATCCATCTCCATCAAAATCACCGATCCCGGATAACGACCAGCCAAACCGGTCACCAATATGATCTCCCGTTATGACAATATCCGCATCCCCGGGAGCCACGGTCCCGGTTAACGATAGTCCCCCTCTAAAAATGTACACTTCGCCGACTAAATCACTGTTTGCCAAAGAGCTTACCGCAAAATCATCATACCCGTCATTGTCGAAATCGCCGAGACTCGCCGGGTTTCTCAGGAATAAACCCTCTTCTGATTCCGAAATCGTAAAATCCGCATCCGCCGTTGTATACGAACCACTGAGCGGCCCGCCATAATACAGGTAAACCAGGCTGGGGGTGTCGGTTTGCCCGCCATCGGCAATCAATATGTCATCAAATCCGTCATTATTTACATCGCCCGCACCGGAAACCCTGTCGCCGAAACGATACGGAGACAAACTGGTAAAAACGGCATCGGCAGTTGCATCGGGAGTGCTTCCGCCATAATACAAATAAGCCGCCCCGGCATTCATGTCATATGTCCCGACAATGACATCATCGAACCCGTCATTATTGACATCGCCAGCGCCGGAGACTGACCACCCAAATCTCGTATCCAGATCACCGATGCAGTGCATGAGTAAACTTGAATCGGCCCCGGAATAGACATTGGCATATGGGATTTGGGAGTCATAAGTGAAATAATGAGGCGCACCGATGATTATATCGTCATAACCGTCATTATTGACATCGCCCGCACCGCATACGGAATATCCGAATTCGTCATGGGGATTATCACCCGCAAAAGTCCCCGGTGCCGCTTGCTCGTGTGCATGATACTGGTAGACTGCCCCACCATTAGAAGCCAGCTCACTCGACCAGATCGCACCCACCGCGATATAGTCGTAGCCCCTGCTAAAATAATGATTGATGTGTTCAACCGAGGAGCCGAAACCATCCTGCGATGATTCACCGTCCATTGCCCAGATCAAGGAACCGTCAGTACCGCTATATGCATAAACGCGCCCGGCATTGTTTGAAAACCCGTCATTGCCGGGAGCACCGATAATAATATCATTTGTACCGTCATAATTCATATCGGCGGCGGCGGCACCGTTGCCGAATCTGTCACCATTAGCCTCACCGTAAAAAGAATACAATGTCGAATGATCCAGACCCGAAAATACCTTTACGTACCCGGTTCCATTGGAGAAATACTGCGTCGCCCCCACTATCAAATCACAGCGTCCGTCATCGTTTATATCCCCGGCGCTTGCTATCGACCATCCAAAGCGATCCTGCGAACCGCCGTCGCCATCGAAATGAGTAATATAAGCACCGTCTGTTCCGGAATAAACAAACGCCCGGCCGTCACCGGCCGCAGAGGCCGTATATTCATAAGCGCCTACGGCGATGTCATTGTAACCGTCACCGTCAAAATCCCCGATGACCGCCACGCTATAACCGATTGCCCCCGATGCTACCGTCCCATCAATGGTATAATCAAGACTGCCTTCGGAGTACACATATACTCGCCCGGCATCGACCCCGCCGGCATCGTTAAATGGAGCGCCGACCACGACTTCATCCACATTGTCATTGTCAAGATCACCGACCGCCACCGACCAGCCAAACCAATCGGACATGGTTTCACCATCAAGCGTAAAGAGGGGCGTATCATCCCAGGATTGGTCATAAATATATACCTTTCCTGTCATTACATTGTGAAATGGTGCCCCGACCACGAAATGACCATACGGGTATGTACCCGTAACTCCCGAATCGGAACCGGCTACCGCATGACCAAATCTGTCACCTTCTGTTTCCCCGGTGATTTCGTTTATCAACCACGCACCGTCGTAGATTTCATCATAAAACCATACCTTGCCGGCCCCGGTCCCGGCCTCGTTGTCACTGGGTGTTCCGAATACATATGCCGGAGATCCCGCCGCCCAGCTATAAGCACAGTTCTGACCGAAATAATTGCCTTCGACACTCCCATGCATTTCACCATCCGGGCATTGCGAGAATGCCGTCACCGCGGATAATAGCATGATAACCGGCAGAATAAGGGTCTTAATGCTTGACATGGTCACCTCCCGATAAATCTTAAAGTTTTAAACATAAAGTATCAGATTTTGATGATTGTACTCCACATCCCGGCCATTACGATTAGGCCCTGTATCGTGCTCGATGGATCTGAAATTATGGCAAATAAAGAGACGGAGAGTTAGATCAAATCTGAAATTATTCTGTGTATGAGATGACACATGGAGTGCTTTGCCAACAGGAAAACGCTCTCCGCCGGGATTTCATTTTATTTGCCTCACACTCGATAAGAAATCAATTACTTTATATTGATAACTATTCGGACCGTTTTTGTCAAGATTGTTTTTATTCCCAATTAAAAGCTACTGTCAGCCCGGCCTTTTCGTCTGGGTGCCCCACAGCTCTGCTGTGGGAATACAACGAATCGAACACCCCACAATTTCACTACCAAATCACTGTTGAAAACAAACTGGGACTATATATAAAAGCAAAAACATGGCGCAATAACATGACATCACAAAAACAAATCGACGCCAACCGGCTCAACGCCCGCAAATCAACCGGGCCGAAAACCCCCGAGTCCGCTTTATGCTGAAACGTCACAGTCCCGTTAATATATTTAAATCCCGGTTTATATTGTACAGCAAAACACTAATTGTCTATTAAAGCTAACCAAGATTATGTTTTTTTTGCCAAACATCGTATATTCCTGTTTTTCAAATCAATTATTTATCGTTTCGATGTTGTGGCATACGAAGATGGGAAATAAATCATCGACATCTGAACATCCCATAACAAAATATGACCATCGGTTTCATCGCCTAAGAAATAATACACATTTTCGCCCTCGACTGCCGGGAAAATGCCATGTACTGTAATCGGCCAGCGAAATGCTGCAGCATGATCAGCTATTCGGTATGAAAAATTCATATTATCTGACCAGCCCGCGAAGTCGGACACGCCGAAATAGGCGCTGTGATTAGCTTCTTCACCGTGGTCATACAGAGTAAACGTAACTATAACCATTACATAGCCGGCCGCCGGGCAATACATAGTGTCTTTAAGAAGTACTTCCAATCCGCCGGCAAGTGGATACTCACCTACAACACCACCACCTGATTCTTCATGGAGTTTTTCACAAACACCCGGCTCATCGGATATATCATCTTTGGTCAAATCATCATCTACAACCATGTCCGATGAAACCGAAGATGCTTGATTTTCATTCACGAACCTGGAATCAAATGCGATGCCATGTTCATATTCATATTGAAGCTGAACATCATCACTGCTGATTTCCAGTCCCGCGCCGGTGTTGACATGCATTTGTCCGCTTAAGCCGTATAATCCGTCTCCTGATAATCCGGTAATATCCACCTCAACATTATCGGGATTGACAGTAATACCATTCCCGGCGCCAACAGACAATGGAGCATCGCCTTCGGTGGCTCCCCCGGTTAATCCATTGTTGGCCTGAACCGAGGTTATATCGCCACCGGAACCTATCTGATCCTCAAAACAGGTAATGGTCCCATCTCCGGCTATATCGCCGATATAATATCCCGGCGGACAATCCCCGGTCACCCGCAACTGAATTTCATCCTGGTTGACATCGGTTGATTGTATCGTCCCGGTGGCGATATGACTTGATGTAATGGTATTCGGCGGTATCTTTGAACCGGTAACACTGTAGTCGGCAACCTCAACGGCATAAACAGCGGTATCGGATTTTCCTGCCTGCAAGGCATATCCCGATGAAAGAATTCTGGTTCGCGGCGATATCTCATCATCGGTCCCGATAGTAATACCAAGATAACGTGCTATTCCCCCGGAAAAAAGGTCTTCCGGAAGCGTAACAAATGATCCCATCTGGTAAGAAAGGAGGCCATCAACTGTCTGGACAGACTGAAAACCGCTTGACCATAGCGAATCGTCACCCATATCACTGCCATAGATTTTGAATTTAATAAATACCGAACCATCCTCGACAGCATTTCCATCCGAATCGGTGAGATAACCCTGGTAATTGATTATCTGAGGGACATCTGCAATTATCGATACCGCGAAAAATAATATTGCGGCGAATATTAAAGGTATATAACGCATGGGACTCCTCCAATTGTTAGTATTTTATTAAATTGGCCGTTTAATTTCATCTTCTCCCAAAGGCTATCATTGCGGATCCTTGTATGATGTAATCCGTCTTAATAAGCCGGTTAATATCAATGACTTATTCTGTTAACCTCAGATGAGAATCAAAGATGAGTTTTTTAGATCTGGTGCTTGATGCTTAGGTATTAATTAAAAATACATAATGCTTAAGTATTGTCAAGGTTTGATTTACCGGGATTTAACAGGAAGGACAATAAATAAAAACGTCCGGGGCGCCCACAGCTCTGCTGTGGGAATGCCTCGAATCAAGCATCCCTCTATCTCTGTCATTGCGAGCGAAGCGAAGCAATCTTCACCCCACAAAATCACCACCAAATCACTGGTGAAAACAAACCGGGACTATATATAAAAGCAAAACATGGCGCAATAACATGACATCACAAAAACAAATCGACGCCAACCGGCGTAACGCCCGCAAATCAACCGGGCCGAAAACCCCCGAGGGCAAACGAAAATGCGCCATGAACGGCATCAGGCATGGGGTCTATGCCCGCACTGTCCTCATCGACTCCCCGCGCCTCAAGGAAAGCAAACGCAAATTCAACCACCTCCACCGACAAATCCGCGCCCGCATGAATCCCGAAACCCCCTATCAGTCCGCCCTCGTCCGTGAAATCGCCAACTGCGTCTGGCGCGCCAACCGCATCATCCGCGCCAAAACCACCATGACCCGCGCCATCGCCGAACTGTTTCTATCGTATGAGAACGCCCCCCATCCAACCGCCCATCACTGCCTCATCGAACAGCTCATCCGTTTCGAAAACCACCTCCACCACCACCACACCCTCGCCTGCAAAATCTTCTCATATGTCAGGGAAATCCAGGAGACAAGCCTCGAGCAGGCCGATAATAATTTACAAAACACCATGCAAAACCATTTGCAATTCATCGAAACAACCTGTCATACAACTCCTTCTCCCGAATCCGCATCCGCCGAAACTATCGTTTACAACAATTCTCAACCACATGCCCGAATGGTTCTCAATACACCTGTCATTGCGAGCATAGCGAAGCAGTCTCCCACTTCTGTCATTGCGAGCGAAGCGAAGCAATCTCAACCTTACAAATTCACCACCAAATCACTACCACTAAACTTAAATATGAGCAATCGAACCCAAATTTGTGATGCGAATGTGATCCCACCTTACAATTTCACTACCAAACCACTACCACTAAACTTAAATATGAGCAATCGAACCCAAACCACACCTGTCATTGCGAAAAGCGCATGCGACGAAGCAATCTCAACCGCCCCCTCCAGAATAATTTCGAAAACGCAAAGCAAACCCATTTTGCGCCCCCCCTAACACCCGGGATAACATAACAATAGAGGAATGTATAAAGAAAAGAAATGGCATGTAAAACCCGTCGGGGCAATTCGCGAACCGCCCTCCTTAAGCCAGTTTTGAGATGAGATTACTCCTCATCAGGATTGACCGTCATGCGATGAAGATCAAGCGCGAGATCGAGCTGGGCTTTCTCAGCCAGCTTCTGCTCCTCGGCCAGCACCCGCACCGTCTTGCCCTCGCGAAACGCCTCCTGCGCGAGCTTGGCGGCCTGGTGATACCCGATCAGCGGATTAAGCGCGGTCGCCAGCGCGGTCGAACGCTCAGCATAGTCGGCGCACACCTCCTCGTTGGCCTCGAGCCCGGCCAGGCATCGCTCGTTGAACGCGTTCATCCCGCCGGACAGGGTATTGATTTCCAGCAGGAGCGTGTACCCCACCACCGGCATCATGACATTGAGATCGAGTTGCCCCCCGTGCGCCGCATGAAGGATGGTCGTGTCGCACCCGAACACGTGCGCACCGACCATGTTCATCATCTCCGCCATCACCGGGTTAACCTTGCCGGGCATGATCGACGAGCCGGGTTGTACCGCCGGAAGGTGAAGTTCCCGCAGGCCGACCAGCGGCCCCGATCCCAGCAGGCGGACATCGTCGGCGATTTTCTTCATCCCGGTCGCCAGCACTCGCACCGCGCCGGAAAACTCGACCACCGCGTCGAAACTGGTCATGGCCTCGAACATGTTCTCCGGGGTGCGGAAGTCCCGCCCGGTGATCTCGTTGATATGGGCGATCACGTATTCGCGATAACGCGGCGGGGTGTTCAGGCCGGTGCCCACCGCCGAACCGCCGATCGCGAGCTCCTTCAGGGAGTCCAGCCCGTGCGCCAGCCGCCGCTTCGCGTTCTTCATCATCTGGACGTACGCCGAAAATTCCTGCCCCAGCCGGATCGGCACCGCGTCCTGCAGATGCGTCCGCCCGCACTTGATGACATGGTCGAATGCCTCCGCTTTGGCCTGCATGGTCGCCTGCATGGCGTCGACCGCCGGAATCAGCTTGGCGTAAGCATCGACCACACCGGAGATATGGATCGCGGTATGAATCGTGTCATTGGTGGACTGCCCCATATTGACATGGTCGTTGGGATGCACGAATGCGTACTCGCCGGGCTTGCCACCGAGAATTTCATTGGCGCGGTTGGCAATCACCTCGTTGGCGTTCATATTCTGCGATGTCCCCGCGCCGGCCTGGAACACGTCAAGCATGAATTGGTCGTCAAATGTCCCCTCCATGACCTCTTCGGCGGCCTGCACGATGGCGTCACCGAGCTTTGCGTCAAGCACCCCGGCGGTCATGTTGGCCTTGGCCGCGGCCCGCTTGATAATGGCCTGCGCCCGGATAAACTCCGGCTGAAAACGGATACCGCTGACTGTGAAATTTTCCACCGCCCGTTGCGTCTGCGCACCCCAGTATGCATCCTCCGGGACCCGGACCTTACCAAGCGTGTCTGTCTCAACGCGAAATGCCGACATAGAACCTCCGTATGTTTTCGCAGTAATAACAACGCCCGGCGCAAAGAGTTCACGGTCTCACGGTCAAAATGGCATATTGATACCCGGGCGCCGACGGTATTGCTCCGGGGCAGATGTCTCCCCCGGCCTGACAATATCAGCGTATCAGGGAAAGGTCACGATGTCAACTATTTTTGGGCAGAGAGGTCTCCGCCTATGATCTCACTACAGATGCGAGAGGATCTCGTTCGGAATACCCGAAAGGGGTTTGACCTTGTCAACTCCCCCCAGCTTGATTGCTTCTTTGGGCATGCCGAAAACAACACAGCTGTCCTCATCCTGAGCGATGGTGTACGCACCGTTTTGCTTCATTTCAAGCATCCCCTGCGCACCGTCGGCCCCCATCCCGGTCAGGATAGCCGCCACGGCATTACGACCGGCATACTTGGCTACCGATTTAAATAGCACTTCTACCGAGGGCCGATGCCGGTTGACTAGCGGTCCCTGCTTGACAGTCACATAGTACTGCGCACCGGATCGATTGAGCATCATGTGAAAATTACCCGGCGCAATCAGTGCCCGACCGGGAATCACTCGGTCACCGTCGCACGCTTCGGAGATTTCCATCTCACACTGCTCGTTGAGCCGCTCTGCAAAAGAACGCGTGAAGTTTTCCGGCATGTGTTGGACAATGACAGTTCCAGCGGTATTTCCGGGAAGCACCGCGAGTAGTTTTGCCAATGCCTTGGTACCACCGGTCGAGGCCCCGATGGCGATTACTTTATTGGTGGTTTTAGTCAACGACAACCGTGTCGGTCGCTGTTCAGTTCCGATCGAGATGGTTTTAACCAATTTCACCTGGGAGGCCGCCTTGACCTTCTCAATCAATTCCACCGACATATCCCCGACGGAATACGACGCCCCCGGCTTGCACATCACCTCCACCGCCCCGGCATCAAGCGCCTCCATTGCCAGCTCACCACCATGAAGCGTCAGCGAGGAGACCACGATGGTCGGCACCGGGAAATGCACCATCAACTTGCGCAGGAAGGTGATGCCGTCCATTTTCGGCATTTCCACGTCAAGTGTGAGCACGTCCGGCTTGAGATTGACTATCTTGTCTCGGGCGATATACGGATCCGGCGCCGTCCCGACCACTTCGATCTCAGGATCGCGGGCCAACTCGGCCGAAAAGATTTTGCGGACGATTGCGGAATCGTCAACTACGAGAACTTTGATGCTCATGGTCCGTTACCACCGGGTTCATAATCGCCACGATCGGGTAGTCGTCGGCCACTGAAAGAGCATACTCATTCTGCTCAATCAATGCAAAGAGCTCTTCCTGTCCGATTCCCTTCACCTTCGGAGGAGTCAGGTCAAAAAGCGCCTTGTCGCCATAGAGTTGGATCAGCAATTGCCCGACAATAATGTTCAGGATTTCCTTGGCGGCATCATACTGCTTTTCTGGAGAGATGTCCACGTCATCATCCTCACCGAGCAGGTTGGCGGCAAGTTCCCGGCTCATTTCAACCGGCATCACCAGCACTACGCACCCGGTATGATCACCCGAAAATGGCAGGGATGCCGACAGATATTCACGGCCATCAAAGGATATACCATCTGCCAGGTCTGCCGGTTCAGGAAACAGAAATGCGGTTTGTTCCAAAACGTGGCAAACGACAGTATTCAGTTCGGTTTTCCAATCAGCTTCCATTGACGGTGACCCCCAATACCTTGTTAATCAAATCACCAACGGATTCCGGTGTAAATGGTTTCCGAAGGTATTCGCGAACTCCCTTGCGTTTCAATTCCTCAATCCGTGTCGAACTGCCATCGGTTGAGATTACAATAATCGGTATGGTGTTCAGAGTATTGTCCCTCGACATGGCATCGACCAATTCGATTCCGCTCATTTCCGGCATGTTTAAATCCGACATGACGAGATCAATACAGGTTTCTTTAAGACAATCCAGTGCCTGCCGGCCGTTTTCAGCTTCATAGATCTCGTCAATTTCGAGTTTGGCCAAACCCAGCGTCTTCTTAATAATAGCTCGGATCGTTTTCGAATCATCAACAACAAGAATGTTAAACGCCATTACAATCACCTCCTTGTATAGGAATAGACCGGCAACGCCTCTTCAAGCATCCCTTCAATTTCCTCCAGCGAGGACAACAGTTGACTGACGGCCAATTCCAGTATCGAGCCGGAAGCATTAAGACGAACAATGGCCTCCTGACTGGGGCGGTAATACATGCCGTCCCTGCCAATACCGATGCCCTCCATCAGGCACAACGCGTCGGCAATGTGCACGACGTCCATAGCGGGGGTAATCTCCGGGGCGGCATCAGGATTATGGTGCCACCGGATACATTCGATTATTTGTGTTGGAAAGTTCCAATGGTTCGCGATCATCGCCCCCACTTCCGCATGATCAACGCCCAGTACTTCTATTTCAGCCTCCTCAAAGGTTTTATTGCTTTCACTAATCAGTTTTTCAATCTCTACAATCGACTCTCCGACAAACTCATGAGTGGCAATCTTGCCAATATCGTGCACCAGCGCGGCAGTAAATATCAGACCGGAGTCCCTGATGTTAAGCAGTTTTGACAGCGCCTCAGCCAGCACGGCGGTGGCAACAGAATGTCGCCAGAGATCCTGGCTTTTCTGTTCGTATCCGTCGGCGGGCCGGTTGATATTGGAATATATCAGTGACGACACGGCAATTTGGTAGATCCACTTGGTGCCGAGGCGAAACGAGGCTTCCGTCAGTGACGTCACCGGTTTTGAAAATCCTAGGTAAGAGGAATTAGCAGCCTTGAGGATGTTGGCTGTGAGCGCCGGGTCATGCCGGACGACTTCACCGATGTCACCAGCCCTTGATTCCTGTTCATGCAATACATTCATCAATCGATGCACGATAACCGGTATGGTCGGAAAGGATGACAGCTTGGCTATGATCTGTGTTTTTGCATTCATAACTCAATCACTCCCCTCTAGGATTTCACTGTTACCATACCAGTTGCAATTTCAAGACGCATTGTCCGTGACAGATCATCACCCACATCCTCGGCATTAATGAGAATATTGTTTTTCCACAAGATCTTTCTTAGCACCAGATAATTACGCTCGCCAATGTTAAAGACCTTGCCCTGATCCATGAGTTTTGCCCCACCGGCAACATTGACGATCAGGCGATCCTTGGATGCCCCCAGCTTAAAAACCTTTCGTAACAGAGTCGGAATACCGGTATCGGCAAACATCCCCGGCTTGAGTTTTGCCTTGTCCGGAGCAATTTTCGACAAGGGTAACATGTAATGAATCATGCCGCCAATTCTGGTTTGCGGGTCATAGACTGTCATCCCAATACAAGATCCCAACGAATGTGTAACCAATATCTCGTCAGGCTTCTTCGATACATATATGTCCGAAATTCCAATCGTTGCCATTTTTGTCATCGCTTCATTTCTTTCGATACACGGACGGTTTCAAGCATTCAAAGCCCTGAGCCATGCTGGTAATGCTTTCAGCATGACCGACCATCAAATATCCGCCCGGCTTGAGCAGTCGATAAAATTCTCCAAGTAGTCTGGCTCGAACCTGTTTGTCAAAATAGATCATGACGTTGCGACACAATATCATGTCAAGCCGCGTCTTGATCGGATATGGCGTCATTGACAGATTAAACCGCCGAAAAAGGATCATGTCCCGAAGTTCAGGTTTAACCTTATATATCATTGCTCCGTTTTTCCTGAAGTGTGTAAAATATCGGCCAAGCAGTGCCTTGGGTACGGGTTGCACCTTGTCGGCGGTGTACTCACCTCGCAGGCAGTGCTCCAAAACCTGAGTATTGATGTCGGTGGCAAGGATACGCATGTCAACCGGATGCGAACCGATCGCCTCCAGAACTTCAATCGCCAGATTATATGGTTCCTCACCAGTCGATGCCGCCGCCGACCAGAAACGAAAATGATTTTGCCCCCTGGCCAACCAACTGCGTATGATTTCACGCACGTAGTCGAAGTGCGCCGATTCCCTATAGAAACTCGTGACATTGGTCGAGATAACATCGACCAAATGCTGAATTTCGTCAGTATTGCCACCGGTCAAGCGCTTTAGATACGATTCATAATCGTTCAGGTTGAGTGCCCTTATGCGCTTGGCCACACGGGCCCGGACCAAGGCCATTTTATTCTCACCAAGAGAGATACCGCTTTGATCATAAACAATGCTCCGCAAACGATTGAACGTGGCCGGGCTCATTTCCCCAACCGCAATATCCTGAATGGAATAGTTATTGTGCCCCATATGAATATCTCAGATTGACCAATTAACCGTCGGCCGGGACCAGATGTTTTTCCAACTTGGATTGAATATCTTTGGGGCTGAATGGTTTAACCATATAATCATTGGCACCTGACTTGATTGCCTCTAGGACTTTTTCTTTCTCACCTTCGGTAGTTACCATGACAATTGGCGTCTTGCAACCGTTTTCGCGAATTTTCTTGACTGCTTCAAGGCCGGTCATAGTCGGCATATTCCAGTCCATCAGCACCAGCCCAATGGAATCGTCACCATGTACCATTTCCACGGCTTCTTGCCCATTGGTGGCTTCGACTATTTCATTCATTCCCACCTTCTTGAGCGCACCGGTAAGAATTTTGCGCATGATCTGCGAGTCATCTACTATTAGCACACGCATTAACAGCCTCCTTTTTGGGTACAACAGTTGGCTTGAAACTGATCATGAGACTAAACTCCCCCATATCACAGACAAACGGCAACGACAGCCAGACCGCATTGTTGAGGTTGTTTAGCCTATACAGACTGCCACGCACTACACTCGGCAGGCTGAGAGCAATCTTGTGTCCTTCAAGTTTGGTTTTGGCTGATCCGGCAATAATATTCACCAATTCACCCACGCCGTCAATAATCGACGAGTCAACCGCTTTAAAATCCACACCAATCATTGTTCCAACCACGCGTAGGGCGGTACGAACCGGGAAACGGATTGCGACAATTCCCTGAGCAGTGCCGGATAAGCCGATCAGTCCAATAATGTCGGGCGTGTTTTGCGTATCCGTTTCATTATCTACACTGGGCTCACCAGTGATCACCGAACACCCGAGCATATTCTCAAAAGTCTCACTGACAGCCTCCAGAAAGGGATTAATATTCTCGGCTTTCATGCATTACTCCGTTGTTGAATCTGTTTCCGAACTTAGCGCTATTTCTTGGGTGACGGGGTCCAGATGCGCCATTAACGGCCCCTGTAGGGCGTGTTCTAATACGAACTGCGAGTCACAGACTCGCAGGACGACGCCAGGATATACAATTCCCTGAATATGAATCTCCGCGCTACGGTTGGAGACTATTTGTTTTCTAATTTCCTTGCACTCCTGATCCAATTCCACAATGCTTTCTTCCGCCTCTGAAATCCGAAAGCCCATTTCGGTCAGGCCCTCTTTCTGGGCGGTACTGAGAATCTGCATTTGCGCAGTAAGCCGCTTATGTACCGGTCTTAGTTTATTGATAACTGCTTTCAATTGTTCTATCTGGGTTTTACATCGCTTTAACTTCTTAATCTGGGCGTAATCGACACCTGCAACAAGTGACGTCTTGACAGTTCCCTTGGAGCCAACCTCATCCACAGTGATACCTTTTGCGGCAATAATCTCACCACCAACAATGCGGCCTTCATTGCAGGTTACTTCACCTCGGGATTTAATTTGAGACTGAAAAATCTCACGATTGGCAATGATATCCCCTTCACATTCAATATTCGCGTTGAGGATGTACTTAGCGGCAATATTACCCTTTACTTTGACGGATTTGGCTAAATTCTCATTAATGCCATCCGCGGCCACCAGATTGCCGTCGCACCGGATCTCAGCCGCCTGCAATACTCCCTTGATTTCAATGTTGCCGGTCGCTTCCACCTTGAATTCAGACTCAACATCTCCATCAACTATAACCTGCCCTTTATGAATGACATTACCGGAATTCACTCCGACACCGTTCCGAATAAACAACACTTCGTCAATGTCAAGTGTCGATCCAACCAGTTTTACCCGGCCGGCCGACTTGGCCCGATAACCATTGTCTTCGGGACTCCAGGTAACATTGGATCCAGCTCGCAGATTGACATCACGAGCACGCGGAACGCTGATAGTGCGACCATATACATCCCGGCCATCCTTGCCGGGGATAGCCTTATGCACGACAACCAGTAGCTGATTCTCATCAACGGCCGGATTATTCGCTTTTTGGCGAAAATCAATACGTTTTGTTTCCGGGTCGACATAATATCCATCGGTAAAATAATCGCCAGTCCATTCCAGCCGACCATCGGTTGGCATTACTGACCAGATTCCCTCAACAATTTTAAGGTCGACTATGTCACCTTCTACTGTTGACAATTTCTCCCTGAGATCATCGGCATCGGGAAGTGGCATAATACCTAGTTTGCCCAGCAGGATTAGAATCTCCTTGCAGGCATTCTCATCTGCGGCAGACGCGGCATCACAGCTCAACAGAACACACATTCGATCTCCACCCACGTTCAAATGGAAGCGTGCCTTGGTTTGACTTATTTGTGTTTCATCGACATGTTCTGCCATAATTACCCTTTCCCGGGTAGTTCACCATTACGGCCACAACCGGTAAAGTCTGAGTCACGCGACGCGATCCTTCATAAATCGCAATATCAGCACCGGAACCTACCATCATACACCATTTGAATGCCTAGTAGCTCTTTTTCTGCACCAATCACGATATTTCCTCCGATGATATTACTATCACTCAATTCGATTACCGTTTTGCCCTTGTTATCTCCATCGGTAGAGAACTCGTCTATCTCAAGGGCATTTTTCGCCCAATCATCAATCTTTCCGATCATCAGATTAGATGAGTGGTCGATATGATCGGCATAAATGCCTTCATCGTTCATGTTACTACCCCATTTTCCGGGGTAAACTCGGCTTATTCCCCGCTGAGATTGGCCGCCAGGGCCAGATCACCCTCGGTGAGCACCTGGTCGATATCGAGCAGTATTTTCACATCTTCTTTAATTTTGCCAATACCCAATATAAAGCGCGTGTCAATACCGGAACCGAATGTCGGCGTATCCTCAATCTGGTCTTCCTTGATATCCAGCACTTCCGAAACAGCGTCAACCCGGATACCCATCGAGACTTCCCCGTCACCAGACGCCACTTCAACCACAATGATACAAGTTTCATTGGTGTCTTCGGTAACATCCATCTCAAACTTGGCCCGAAGATCAACCACAGGGATTACCCGCCCGCGCAAATTGATTACGCCCCGAATGTAGTGCGGAGTCCGCGGCACTTGGGTGATATCCATCATGCCGATAATTTCCCGGACCTTGAGAATTTCAAGACCGTACTCTTCAGCCGCCAGGCGAAAAGTCAGATACTTGCCAGTTCTGTCGGCCGTCGAAACTACCTCCGCTTCGGCTGTCGCGGCCATGGTTTCAGTTGCATTTCCCATTGTATAGTCCTCTCATAATATTTAGTATGTATTGCTTGTAATTTTATAATGGGATACCTTGCTCAGAAATCGATACGGGCTTCTCTAAAGCCAAGGTTTCCATCTTCAGTTTTGCCATATCGGGATCTTTGCGGGATTCCTCAATTTCATTTATGTCATTCACTTGCTCATGATGAGTATACAGTTCATCCCTCAGTGAATGCGCCAGGTTGACGACACCGCCAACATCAATAATCAGACCGATTGTTCCATCAGAAAGGATGGCGCCACCGGAAATCCACTTTTGTCCCTGAAAAACGACACCCAGGCTTTTGATAACCGTCTGTTGCTGGCCCAGTAGTTCATTAACCACAAGACCTATCATGCGTTCGCTGTCTTCCACCACCACTACCGTATTATTATCGCCGTCATTTGTAGTCTCTGAGGGTAAACCAAATAACTGGTTGATACGCACCAATGGAATTAAATCCCCGCGCAGATTAACCATCTCATCTCGACCCGTAACGGTTGAGACCAGTTTCGGGGTCAACACCAATGATTCCACAATAGACAAGGTAGGGATAATATATTTTTCGGCTTCTACACTGACCAACATGCCGTCGATAATCGCAAGCGTCAATGGCAGTTTCATCGTAAATTTGGTTCCCTGCCCTGAGACAGACTCAATATCCAGGTGACCTCGCATGCTCTCCAGGTTTTTTTTGACAACATCCATTCCAACTCCGCGACCTGAGATATCGGTAATTCGCTTGGCCGTGGAAAATCCGGGATGAAAGATCAGAGCAAAAATTTCCTTATCGGTCAATTCTCGGTTTCCATCAATCAATCCCTTTTCTCGGGCCTTGGTCAGGATCAAATCCTTGTCCAGCCCCATGCCATCGTCCTCAATCTCAAAATGCACATTGCCACCTTTGTGAAATGCGCGCAACCAGACCTTTCCCGTTGCCGATTTGTCAGCGGCAATACGTTGCTCGGTCGATTCAATGCCGTGGTCAACCGAATTGCGAATCATATGCATCAAAGGATCACCGATCTGCTCAATAATGCTACGATCCACTTCTGTATCCTCACCGGACATGATCAAATCAACATCCTTACCGGATTTCTTGGTCAGATCGCGGACTGCCCGGGCCAGCTTTTGAAAAGTCGGTTTGACCGGAACCAATCGCATTGCCATACCCATTTCCTGCAATTCTCGAGTGATTTTGTTCAAATGGGCGATATTTCGCGACACTTTGGATGAGGCGATTGACAAAATTTCGTTGTCATGCCCAACCATGGATTCAGCGATTACCAGTTCACCAATAGTATCCACCAGCCGGTCCAGACGCTCTGTGTCAATCTTTACCATTTCCTTAATGGCTTTGCCACTGGTTTCCTTGCGAGCAGATTTTTGATCACGTAAAGCCCGGGCTATTTTTTTGGGTTCTACCAATCCTTGTTTAACCAACGTCTCGCCCAATTTTTCATCCGGCTGTGCCCGATTGGCCAAGGCCCGGTCAATCTGTTCCTGTGTAATGGTTTTTCTTGAAACCAAAATATCCCCAACACGCTGGTCAGGCGAAACCGGTTTGACATCATCTGGATTGGCTACCATGCGCTTGACGTTATCAAGTGTATGAAACATGACCTCGGAGCCATCAAACGGCTGGCCGGTAGTCAGCGCCTGTTCCAATCCGTCGAATAATTTGCGGAGGGCATCTACTGCGTCAAAGGCAGCATCGGCCACTTCTCCTTCAATGGTAACAGTCCCTTTGCGACCTAGATCAAGTAATGTCTCCGACTCATGCGCCAGTTCTAAGATAGGTTTTAAGTCGAGGAATCCAGCCGCCCCCTTGATGGTATGAAAGGCCCTGAAAACGGCATTGATGGCATTATTATTATCGGACCCGGTTTCAAGATCCATAAGGCATTGTTCGGCTGTGGCGCAGTGTTCACGGGCTTCGTTGATGAAATCAGCAAGCAGTGATGCATCCCCCGCGGAGGGATCAATGATATATTCTCCGACTGGTGCATTATTAACTTCCTTCGACTCCACCGGTTCAGCCACTTCTCCTCTGCCACCAGCTTCAATAAACTCTCCAAATGAGGCCGTGCCACCATTGGGCGACATAATCGGTGCGACATCTGCGATGATGGCCACTTCTTCCGAAAAAACAATATCGACAAAGCTGTTTTCACCCCTGACGACTTTCTGCAAACCGATTATGGCATCGGTAACTGCCATAAAGCTGACGCTTCGGTCAGAAACCTCATTTAAAACAATCTTTTCAACCAGATCGGCGCAATTTTGCACTACTCGTGAAATATTGTTAGCATCGTCATCTATTGTTCGAATGATGTTTTCAAATAGATCGTGAAGCCTTGCCATTCCAGGCAAATCTTCGTGATCTGTCATCATCAAATCGGCTGTGACTTGTTCGAGTAATTTTTCAAGTTCTTTCATATGCCCTAACCGCTTTATGAATAGGCTTCACGTTTTGGCAGACTGCCAAGTTATGTTTATATGCTTTAATGACTCCCCCTTAAAGAACAACCCCCTACTCGCAGAAAATCGTCACTCCACAAAATAGCCCCAAATACGACTTCAAATCTATAGCTTTGTTTCGTCGTAATTATCCGCTCCTTAATAATCCCCCATAAGAATTGCGAACAGCTTGTGTCAAACTGTATAAAAAAAGGTCAAATACCATAATATCCATGATAAATTCTATAAATGCGCTTATATTTGGTCGACTTCCAAACCGCAAAAAACGTCAAATCGCCCCGAACATATTAAAGACATTGACGGTTTTACAACATATTCCAATTCAGTCAGTAAAGGAGGTATTCGCCGATTATGAGCGAAACAAATACACAACTGGCGGTGGCGGTCCCGAAAGAGACCTTTCCCGGCGAACGCCGGGTGGCACTGGTCCCGGATGCGATCACCTCGCTAACAAAATCCGGACTCGTGGTTCGGGTCGAATCCGGCGCCGGCATAGCCGCTGGCATCTCCGATAATGCCTTTGCCACCAAAGGTGCTGAAATTGTCTCGTCGCGAGCAAATCTGTTCGCGCAATCTGACATCATTCTCCAGGTAAGAGCATATGGCGCAAATCCGGAAACGGGAAAAGATGATATGAACCTGTTGAAAGCAAATCAGACCGTTATCGGCTTTTTTGAGCCGTTAACACAATTGAAGCAGGTGCGAGAAATTGCCGCCAAAAAAGTGGCGACCTTCTCAATGGAATTGATGCCCCGTATCACCCGGGCACAGAGTATGGACGCACTTTCGTCAATGGCCAATATTGCGGGGTATAAGGCAGTTCTGATGGCCGCCCAACAGCTTCCCCGCATGTTCCCTATGATGATGACTGCCGCTGGCACCATATCACCCGCAAGGGTTTTTGTGATTGGAGCCGGGGTGGCCGGTCTGCAGGCTATAGCTACTGCCAAACGGCTTGGCGCCATTGTCAGGGGGTACGACGTTCGACCGGCCGTCAGGGAACAGGTGGAAAGCCTCGGCGCCAAGTTTGTGGAACTGGATATTGATTCCGGCGACGCTGAAGATAAAGGAGGATACGCCAAGGCAATGAACGAGGAGTTCTATCGCAAACAGCGTGAGATGATGACCAGGGTTGTTGCCGAAAGCGATGTGGTCATCACTACCGCCGCCATCCCCGGCAAAAAAGCCCCGATCCTGATTACCGCCGACATGGTTGAGGCGATGCCAAATGGATCGGTGATTGTCGACCTGGCCTCCGAACGCGGCGGCAATTGCGAACTGACCAGACCGAACGAGAGTATTGTCGAGCGTGGTGTCTCCATCATAGGCCCGCTCAATATCCCGACCGAAGTGCCATTTCATGCTAGCCAGATGTATGCCAGGAATATTACGACCTTCCTGTTACACCTCATAAAGGAGGGCCAACTGGCGTTTGATATGGAAGATGAGATAACCCGTGAAACGTTGTTGACCCGAAATGGCGATATCGTGCATGCGCGCCTGCGCGGACTTATTGACGCCGGTCAAAGCGTATAGATGGAAAGGAGCGATTTCCGATGGAAGGTTTTGTTATGATCCTGACGATTTTCGTCCTAGCGATTTTTGTCGGATTCGAGGTAATTACCAAGGTTCCTCCCACGTTGCATACGCCGCTTATGTCCGGCTCCAACGCGATCTCAGGAATTACACTGGTCGGTGCAATATTAAGCGCCGGAACCCAGCATACCACGCTGACCACTGCACTCGGCTTGGCGGCGATGATATTTGCGACAATTAATGTGGTCGGCGGTTTCATGGTAACCCACCGCATGCTAAAAATGTTTCAAAAGAAAAAATAGGGGTGGGGGACAATTATCATGCTGTTATCACTTGTTAATATCGCCTATTTGATAGCGGCGATTTTATTTATCTTTGGCCTCAAGGGATTGACCCATCCGCGCACCGCAGTGCGTGGAAACCTTATGGGCGCGCTGGGTATGTTGTTGGCGGTGGTGGTAACCCTGCTCGATCGCAACATTATCAGCTATGAGATGATTATTATCGGCGCGGTAGTCGGCGCGACTATCGGTGCCTTCCTGGCCGTCAAAATTCAAATGACCGCCATGCCGCAAATGGTCGCGGTTTTCAACGGTTTCGGCGGTGGTGCTTCGGTGCTGGTTGCCGGAGCGGCCCTGGTCGAGGTTTTGCTGGTAACTCGCACTCTGGATATGCAACTGACCGTCGCCACTGTCGCCTCCGGGCTGATCGGCGCGGTGACATTCTGGGGAAGCATGGTTGCATTCGGCAAATTGCAGGGCATTATTTCCGAAAACGCCGTGCATTATCCCGCGCAAAAAGGACTTAATATCCTGATTGCCTTGGCGGTAGTGGCACTCGGTGTCTGGATTGTCATCGACCCGACTATTACCACCAATTACTGGATACTGGTAGCGGTGGCATCGGTCTTGGGAATAACGCTGGTGCTTCCTATCGGCGGCGCCGACATGCCGGTCGTTATCGCGCTTTTGAACTCCTACTCCGGCTTGGCCGCGGCCGCAACCGGATTTGTGCTCAATAACAGCGTCCTGATTATCTCCGGTTCGCTGGTGGGGGCGTCGGGTATTATTCTGACCAATATCATGTGCAAGGCCATGAATCGCTCTTTGACCAATGTCCTCTTTGGCGTGCTCGGGCCAACCGGCGACAGCCCCTCGGCCGACGATGTCTACGCCGGGAAGGTCAAGGCAACCTCGCCGGAAGAAGTTGCAATGTTGTTTGACGGCGCTCAGCGAGTCGCGATTGTGCCCGGTTACGGTATGGCGGTGGCGCAGGCCCAGCACGCGGTGAGGGACTTAACCAACCTGCTCAACTCGCGGGGAATCGATGTCGACTTTGCCATTCACCCGGTCGCAGGACGCATGCCCGGACACATGAATGTGCTCTTGGCCGAAGCGAATATCCCATACGAGAAATTGCTGGAGATGGACCAGATTAACTCCCAGATGGACACCATTGATGTAGCCATCGTACTTGGCGCCAACGACGTGGTCAATCCGGTGGCGCGCACCGATCCGAACTCGCCGATTGCCGGGATGCCGATTATCGATGTCGACAAGGCCCGCACGGTGGTGGTGATCAAACGCTCGCTCTCGCCGGGATTTGCGGGTATTCCCAATCCACTCTTTGCGCTGGACAATTCGCTGATGCTTTTTTCCGATGGCAAGAAGGCAATTCTGGATATCATCACAGCTGTCAAAGAGTCATAAAAGAAGATTTCGAATATGATTTGAGAAACGGCGGGCTTCATGCCCGCCGTTTATGATTCAAATAACCATATTTAGTTCATTCCTCACCCAGTATTTGCCTCAAACGATAATCCAGCTCCCAGAGAGCGTTTTTGTTGCTATCCCAAGTGAATAAAGCATGAGCATCGGTATAATTCAGCCAGCGATATTCGCCATGTTCAAGTGATAGACACAACTGCTCATCGTCGAGGCGAACCCCAAAACAGTATTCTGGAATAACCAGCACCTCATCGCCCCACAAAAAACCGGCGACTTTTTCAACCGGCAATGTCATGGTCGAACTCAGCCGCATATACTGACTGTCATCGGGGATACCGGCCTCTTCGAACGCCTCTCGCCGCGCCGCCTGCAATGGCGTTTCATCATCTTCTCCCCCACCTGCAATTCCCTGCCAGATATCGTGCTCAATATCAGCGCGTTTGAAAATGGCATAGAGAATGCTGTTATCATCCAGAACGCGATACGGCAAAACCAGAATTTGAAACGGTGCACGTGGCATTACAATTCTGTATAATCTATACTATTTATATAAAAACAGAATTTAGTTTCGATGCATCCCGGAGCGGAGTTCGGAGAAGTATTTACGCGTTGCCGCCGCCACCACCCCCGACAGAGCAATCAACGCGATCAAATTCGGAAGCGCCATCAGGCCGTTGAGCACATCCGCAATTCCCCACGCCAGATCGATTTTCATCGCCGCCCCGATCGGAAGAAAGATCAGATATATCCAACGGTAAGGTTTCACCGCAGGCCGACCAAAAATATACTCAATCCCCTTTTCACCATAATATGACCAGCTGATAATGGTCGAGTAAGCAAACAGTACCAGCCCAAGCGACACCATTCGCCCACCCCAACTCGGCAAAATCGCTTCAAAGGAATTGGCAGTCAGTGGTGTGCCGGTTTCGCCGGTCGTCCACTCCCCAGAAACCAGAATCACCAGCCCGGTCATGGTGCATATTAAAAGGGTATCGATGAATGGGCCGATTGATGCCACCAGCCCCTCGCGCACCGGCTCGTTGACCTTTGCGGCGGCATGAGCCATTGGCGCCGAACCAAGACCGGATTCGTTGGAGAATACCCCACGTCGCATTCCCTGCTGAAGTGTAATCCAGATGGTGGAACCAATAAATCCCCCCGTCGCTGACATTGGCGTAAAGGCATACTTAAAAATCATCTTGAAGGCCGGAAGAATCATGTCATACGAAATCACCAGTACGATCAACGCTGAAATAACATAGACCACGCTCATGAACGGCACTAGCTTACTGGCCACCTGCCCGATGCGCTTGATCCCACCGACAATCACCAGTCCAACCAGAATCGCGATTACCAGGCCAATAACCCAACGGACCACATTCTCCGATGCTGTCCCGCTAACTTGTGTCAGTGACGCCAGCCCATCAGCGACCGAGTTAGCTTGCACCATGTTGCCGATTCCGAGCGCCGCGATGGCGGTACAGATCGCAAACATGTATGCCAGAAATTTCCAACGCGGCCCCATCCCCATCTCAATGAAATACATTGGCCCGCCGCGCACGTAGCCATCAGTATCGATTTGGCGATACATTACCGCCAGAGTGCACGACGTGAATTTCACGGCCATACCAAAAACCGCCGTCACCCACATCCAGAAAAGCGCCCCAGGTCCACCGACCGCCACTGCGGTTGCCACCCCGGTGATATTGCCGGTTCCAATCGTGGCCGATAGCGCTGCCGAAAGCGCCTGAAAATGGGTAATCTCTCCCTTATGTTCGGGCTTGTCATACCGACCGGAAACTAACTCAAGGCTGTGTTTGAACCCCCGAATTTGCACAAGCCGGTTGCGGATAGTGACAAAAATACCCGTGCCAACCAGTATTAGTATAAGCGGGACACCCCAGACTGCGTCCTGAAGCCATTTGACAACACTTAGTATTTGATCCATTGGGTTTTATGTAATATTATGCCTGCAGATGTGCAATAAAAAAAATGATGTTAAATAACGACGATTTGCGGCGGTTTTTTGCGGACGTGCTCAAAGAGCACGGACTCATGCCAACGGCGTCCATGCGAATTATGGGAGCGTTGATACGCCTGACCATTGACTATCGTGATCAATGGCTCAAACAGACCGGTGAGACACTTACAGTTGACGAGACCAGACAGGCACTCGATATCTATACCCGTATCTTGAATGAGGAAACGGTAACCGAGGTGCCCAATCGAAAAATCGCCGGACTGGTTGCGGTCTGGCTCAGAGAAATTAATGGCCGCGCTTTTACTGTTTGACAGCCCTGACCCATGGGCTATATTGCATTTGATGAATATTAGGTTTTGCTTAGGATGTGTATCACGAAACGTGATTCTCATGATGATGCTGTTTTCTTGTTCTGGACAATCTGATTCCGGTAAAACGGATGAAGAGGGCTATACCAAAGAACGCCTGTATATGGTGGAACAGCAGATTGTGCGTCGCAATGTAGTTGACACATTGGTGCTGGATGCGATGCGAGCGGTGCCACGGCACCTTTTTGTCCCTAAGCGACACCGTGATGAATCATACCGTGATGGACCACTCCCGATCGGCCATGAGCAGACTATCTCCCAGCCTTATATTGTGGCAATCATGACTGAATTGCTTAGAATTAATTCGTCCTCTAAAATCCTGGAAATCGGCACAGGATCGGGCTATCAGGCGGCAGTGCTGGGTGAAATCTCCGATTCAGTATATAGTATTGAAATTATCGACGCCTTGGCATCACGCGCCGATAGTCTGCTGGATTCACTTGGATATGTCAACATCCATATCCGGGCTGGGGATGGGTACGGAGGCTGGCCGGAACGGGCGCCGTTCGACGCCATCATCGTAACCGCCGCTCCACCGCACATTCCAGAACCATTGGTGGAACAATTAAAAGTTGGGGGACGGCTGGTGGTGCCGGTTGGGAATTTCAGCCAGGATTTAGTCGTGGTGACTAAAACAGCGGATGGAATTACGCAACAATCGATTTTCCCGGTGCGTTTTGTTCCTATGACTGGTGAGATTCAAGAGAAATAATAATATCAAAGAACCAATAATCGCATAAAAAAAACGGCGGACCATGCCGCCGTTATGTATTTGGTGATTCTATTAATATTACAACATGGTCAGCAGGCGATCCGTCTCTTGTTTTAATTCCTCGCGTAATCCCAACTTGAGCGCTTGTTTCAAATGATTGCGCGCCTTTTTGGTCTCTTCCAATTTAATATAATTGACACCGGCATAATAATGCAATTCCGCGTTATCGGGCATCACTTTCAGTGCATATTCATATGTACTGCGAGCAATATCATACCGCCCTGATGCATAATGGATACGTCCTAGGCGGGCCAAATATACCGGGTTTTCACTATCAACCTGTAGGGCGCGGTTTGCAAGATTCATCGCCTCTCGATAATCACCACCGTGTTCCAACGTAATCTCAACCAGCCCGCTTAACGCCTCATCTACGTATTCATTCTTCGTCAACAACCAGGAATACACTGTCTTGACCGAATCTACGTTGCCATTAGCCAGTAGAATCCGGGCTTGAATCAGATGGGCCGTGATAGCCACCGAGTCTAACTCAATAGCCCGCGCGGCCACTTCATCGGCTTTGTCCAATTCTCCGGCAGACCAATACTGCTCCGCCAGCAAAATATGTGCGTTGACGTCCTCGGGATTATTCTTCACATATTCCCGGCAAAATTCCATAGACTCATCATCTTTGCCCAAAACAACAGCGGCTTCCATTGCAAGCTGACAGCGGTCGATATCACGCGGCCCGTGGCTGATCAATTCGCGAGCGAAAGCCAGGGCCTGATCATAGTTCCTGGTCGCCATAAGCAATTCGAATTTTTTGAAGGCCACTGGACGATATCGGATCAACCGTTGGTCGAGGCTATCCAGAAAACTTAAAGCCCTTTGAATCTGCCCCGATTTCTGCCACACCAGAAGCTTACCTAACACAGCATCATGATTGATATGATCGATCTTTAACGTCCAGTCATACCAGCCTTGAGCACGATCTAGCGAATCCGCCCGTCGATATACATCGCCCGTCTGCACCATGCGCGCCGGATTCCCCTCGCTGAAACCATCGAGTTGATCTAGCATTCCCTGAACCCGATCTTCCTCGGCAAATTTGGCATAAAAAAGCGCGACCACTCGGATGATTGGATATTCATTCAAAGGATTATCCAAAATCTCTTTAATGGGTGCCGAAGCGGCAACTCCCTGCCCAAGGTCATACAATTGCTCGGCACGGTCCAGATGCATGGCGACAATGTCTTCATTGGCAAACTGATTCGATTCCGCCCATAAGAAAGCCTGTTCATAATGAGTGCCTGCTACTGCCGTTTGTTTAATGGCAAAACGAAGGTGAGCCAGAGTTATCAACACTGTCGGCGAATTCGTAAACATCATATAAGCATCAAGATATATCGTAAAAGCGGCGTATAGATCACCCTGGGCTTCATGCCATCGCTTGGATGACAGATAATAGCGGTGTGAAACTGAGCGGGAATCGGCCAGTCTGTCAATCAGCAAGCGAGCATCATGGTAATATCCCAACCTGATAAAGGCGTCGGCGATATCAGCCACGAGATAATAATCATCACGATCCTTATCCAAAGCCTCAGCATACCAAAAAGCGGCGGAGTCAGCCATACCCAGTGTGGAGTATATGTCGCCTATCTCCTTCAGGATCTCGGCATCATTGGCTCCCCTGAGGTTTTCGCTGATTATTTGCAGGGCTCGATCAATCTCTCCTGCGTGAAGTTGAAAACGGGCGTCGGCCAGCAATAACAATGGATCTTCCGGATTTTGTTCCAGCGCTTCTTTGAGTCCACGGCGAGCCTTGCCGGGCTCCCCCGAGGCAGTCAGGGCATCGCACAGGGTCTTCATTATCGCTGGATTGTGCTTTTCAAGTTTGTAGGCCTTTTCAGCCGCGGCACGGGCCCGCACCGGGCGATTCATTTTAATAGCCAACCGGGCCGATCCCAGCAAAGCCGGCGTAAATTCAGGATACTTCACCAAGCATTTTTCATAAATATTGGCGGCTTCCATAAACTGCGCTTCTTTTTCATAATATAACGCCATGCCAAAAGAACCATACGGCGAGTCTGCCTCAAGCGAATCCAGTAGGGCGAATGTCTGGCGAGCAGCCTTTGGGTCCCCATCGCGCAGAGCTTCAACTCCCTGATCAAATTTACTCCCACCAGGTCCGGGTTGCGAGCACGCAACCAGAAGACCAAGTGTAACAACAAGTAACAACGACAATCTGTTCATGATGCATTTCCTATATCGATTGTGGCATTTGTTTTCCTTAAAAATCATCGGCATCTAAGATAATGATTCCAAATAAGTTTAGCAAATATTATGCGGAAAAACAGATTTGAGTTGTGTTTTTTCGCTTTCTATGCATATTATAGTTATATGGAGGTTGTTCAGCTAAGTTCTACAAACCTTGTTAAAAAATACCGCAAGCGAGCTGTTGTCGATGGGGTATCGATAGCCGTAAATCCGGGCGAAGTCGTTGGATTGCTCGGTCCCAACGGTGCCGGAAAGACAACCACCTTTTACATGATAATAGGTTTTATTAGACCCAATTCCGGCAAGGTGTTTATTGGGGAGCGGAATATCACAATGTATCCTATGTATCGCCGGGCACGGCTGGGGATTGGCTATCTGGCTCAGGAAACATCGGTTTTTCGCAAAATGACGGTTGAAGAGAATATTATGGCCATTCTGCAAATGCAAAGAATCTCGCGACGAAAACGCCGCGAGCGGCTTGAGCAATTGCTTAATGAATTGGATATCAGTCACTTGCGTAAGCGTAAGGCCTTTTCACTCTCAGGCGGCGAACGGCGTCGTGTGGAAATCACTCGTGCTTTGGTGGCTGAACCACAGTTTATTTTGCTTGACGAACCGTTTGCCGGAATTGATCCCATTGCAGTGGAGGACATCCAGAAAAACATTTCCCGATTAACCGACCAGGGGTTGGGCGTGCTCATCACCGATCACAACGTAAGAGAGACACTATCCATCTGCAATCGTGCGTATATTATGTGTGATGGCAAGATATTGAAATCGGGCACCGCCGAGTTTCTGGCGGAAGACCCCGAGGCCAGGAAAATATACCTGGGGGAGAAATTCAAGCTGAATTGATAGTATTTTCTGAACAGATTTGATGGCATGTGCATGAAAGATGCACCATTGGCAGACATACGTTAAAATGCGATTTCAAGATGACCGATACTGACTAAAGAGAAGGAGCAAGACAACCGGATACGATAGCTAAGGGAACTACAATGAAACTTGGTCTTCAGTTAAAACTCAAACAAACGTTGGCGCCGCAACTTATCCAGTCGCTTAAGATGCTTCAGATGCCCATCCTGCAACTGGAGCAAACCTTGCGTCACGAATTATCCATCAATCCCCTGCTGGAGGAAGTTGATCAACTGGATCCCCAGGAGCAGGCCGATACACCCGATGATGCCGAAATCCTTGAAAATGACAAGGAAATTGACCCTCGCTTTGAAAAAATCGATTGGGAAAGTTACTTCGCCGAAGAGCTGGATTATAAGACCAAGAGTACTTTTGAACGCTCTGAAGAAACCTTTGAAAAAGCCCCCGAACTGCAGAAAACGCTCCTAGATCACCTACTTGAGCAACTTTCTTATCTGAAACTGACAGAAAATGATCATTTGATCGGAGAATATATCATAGGTAATATCTCCCCCCGCGGCTATCTGGTGGTTTCGCCGGAAGACATGGCGACCGAGTTAAAAATGCCGGTTGAGAAAGTGCAAAAAATAGTTGATCTAATTAAGGGCTTTGACCCCCCTGGAGTGGGCTCACGAGACCTGCGCGAATCGTTACTGCTTCAACTTGAGGAGCGAGGATATAAGGATTCCATCGCTTACCGAATCGTTGACCAATACGTTAACGTCTTGGACAAAAAGTCAATTCTTCAGATATCACGTGCGATGAGTCTCCCATTTGAAAAGGCCCAGCAGGCCATGGATTTAATCAAGACCCTTTCTCCTACTCCGGCCCATGGGCGTTTCGAGTCGGGTGCCATGCCAATTGTGCCGGATTTGATTGTGGATAAGATTGGTAATGAGTACATGGTCATCCATAACGATAAAAATACGCCCCGCCTTCGCATCAATTCGGGCTACCGCCAACTGCTAAAAGGCGACAAGCAAACCTCCAAGGACACCAAGAAATATGTCCGAGAAAAACTTGAACAGGCACGCTGGCTGTTAAATTCAATCAATCAGCGGCGATCAACAATGATTCGGGTTATGGAAGCCATCGTCAAAGAACAACAGGAGTTCTTTGATAAAGGCTCGGACTTTTTAAGGCCACTGATTATGGAAGACATTGCTCGGCGGGTCGATATGAATGTCGCAACTGTCAGCCGAGTATCCAACGGAAAATACGTGCAAACACCTCAGGGCGTATATGAAATCAAGTATTTCTTTAATTCGGGGATAGCCAGTGAAGATGGCGAGGATATGTCTAAGCGGAACGTCAAAAAACGCATTGAGGAAATCATCAGGGCCGAAGACCCGGGGCACCCGCTGTCTGACCAGGAGATATTCCGCCGCCTGCAGGATGAAGGCATTAAGTTGGCACGACGAACTGTGACCAAATATCGTGAAGAGCTTAAAATTCAACCGGCTCGATTCCGGAAACGAGCGGTTAGTTAATGCAAAAAATGAAAAAACGCGTTACTACTAGTAGCGATTCATATACACATTTCCGACCTTTGGTCGGACATAGGAGGGCAAACATTCATTGGACCGAATTCCTGTCCCTGAGGTGATCTGTCTGCGCATGACAGTCACAGTCGGCGACGCAGGTGTCGCTTCATCAGGCGCTGATTCCGGCGGCCACGTCTCAACATCGGCCCGACCGGTTTATCACGTCAATTATACACACCGTTCGCGTTCGATCGACACAGGGTACACATTCAGTTCCAAACACACAATCCGACATGGTCCCGTCCACAATGGAGAGGTCGGGACGCACGCAGAATTCTTTATCTGCATGGATCTGACTCAGGATGATGTGGTTCCGAGCGTTCGGCCGTATGACAATGCCAGTTGTTACGCGTTTGTTTGGTCGGAACACAAGACAGACTCATATAATGGTATGGAACCGACATAACAGCATCTCCTGAATTAGAGGGGACAGAACACGGGACGATCACCGCCGGAGCGGTGATGGGATTCCCGGATAAACAGAAAGGAGTTGGGTGAGATGAACATTGAAATCACGGCACGACATTTTGATCTGACACCGGAACTTAAAGAGCACGTGGAACACGAAGTCGCCGGACTCACCAGGTTTTTTGAAAATATCATCTCCTCAGAGGTTATCCTGGATGTGGAAAAGTATCGCCAGACAGCGGAAATCAAAACCAAAGTCTATAATGCCGTCCTCACCGGTAGAGGCGATACCAACGATATGTATGCTTCTATCGAACAGGCCATCGACAAAGTCAAAGTTCAGCTAAAAAAGCACAAGAGCAAACTAAAAGACAAACGCCCTGAAGTTATCCATGAAACGGTCGAGGAAATCACCCGACCGGATACTGATGTCGATTCGGTAGACATGTAATTTTCCGTCGAGATTATACGCCAGGTAAAATAGGACCCCTGCCATACGGGGGTCTTATTTTATATGTGATAGATTTATTGCCTGTCTGCCAACTCCACCCTATATTTGTTTTATCAAAGGGAGGAAATCATAAACAAACACTATGGTATTTCATTTATCATCGGTGTGTGCCTTATCGCAACCAACACATTGGCTGACGCAATAATAAAGGAATCATCAACGGTGGACATGATGGGACTCGGCGGCACTAATGAGCAATGCACCATCTACTTATCGGACAATGACGTGCGCATCGAAAAACAAACATCACCAGTTGGCATTGTGGGTATGTTCGAGTATATCGATTTGGAAAATTCTACCATCAGCCTGAGGCCGGCCCAAAGCGACACCGTAATCTATCTGGACACCCTGAATTGGACGTATTGCTTTATAAATATAATTGACGTATTGAAACCGCTACCGAAGGATACTAACACCTACGTTTCCTTTGATGTCTCGAATGATTCTATTCCGGATCACCTTGATTGGATCGAGACTGTGGATTCAACGCTGGTCGTTGACACCGTTAATGGTTATTATTTCCGAAGTATCCGCCTATATGCTTGGGGAATCAATCCGGTAACGTCCGACGCAACGATTGCATCGTTTTTTGAAGTCTGGCTGTGTCGAGATGTACCCGGAACCGAGTTATACCTGCAAAATAAACGCATTGAACAAAGGACTTTAGGCATACCAGACCTGGCCGAACGGCTCGGCGTCTTTGATATAATCCGGCGCTAAATTCGTCAATTATCGGAGATTGCGCAGTCGGTTAATGAATATCCCGTCAGACGTACCACCGGGTTTCGCATACCCACGCCGGGATTAGATACTCCATCTGACGGTGTTCGAGAAAGCATCGGTAATTTGATTACCGGTGATAGTATCACTCTCGATGCAACCATGGCGCAATTGGCAGCATTTATGCAGTGCAAATCAGATGATGGTATGATGGATTTACTGACAACGCAGACTGATCTGATCAGCGCAGAAGAAAAAAGCTTCCTGACAGTCTTTTTGCAATTCCCGCCGGGTGTATCGAAAAGGAATTTGAATTCTGAAGACAGTGTCAGGCGAAGACTCTGTCGCCGCCGAGACACTATTTTCTAAACACCGCCGTGTAGTCCCGGCGTATTTTTGGTTGCGCTATTAGACTGAATCCCGCCCCTTCCGCATTAGCAATGCTTTCCTGAAAGTCTTCGGATGTGGCATGACCTTTCGGTCCAGCGATATAGAATACGCCGCCCGGTTTCAATGCCCGGTATATCTCACCCACAGCTGTTGCCGGACTGGGCATCTCATGTAATACATAATCAGGATATATTTATTGGCAACGACTCATTGAACGATACAAAATGTTATAAAATACGTTCATCAAATCTATGAAGTACATATTTCCAAAGCCAAATCATCGGGTAGATCGCAATACATCGCGACAAATCACACAACGGATCCTGATGGGAAGGAGGTATCTATGATTGCAGGAATTCAGGCTGTCACAGACATGTCAGCCGATATGGTGGTCAAGATACGCGAGCAGGCCCTACCAGTAAGGGCGGAATGGTTTAATTCATTCCGCTTTCTACATGTTAATCTCTATTAGTCTTTTGTTTGGCATAAGTGTCAAAACCATGAAGCCTCCAAATGGCCAGTAAGATGATAGTGAGAAAAAACTATGAGCAACCAAGAAGACGAGCCAATGATTATCCAATCCCTTGAACAGCAGACAGATAACGGGCATGAAATCAAGATCGGACGCCTAACCGTCAACAAACAAACCCGTAGCACCCGAATCGATGGAAAACCGGTTTCACTCTCCCCTGCCGAATTCGATCTGCTCTGGTTTCTCGCCGCACGGGCCGGGTGTACAGTCACTCGCGACGAATTATACCAGGAAATCCTTCAAACCAACTATGATGGGTTAAATCGTTGCTTGGATTTGCGGATATCCCGCATCCGGAAAAAGCTGGGCGATAATCGCACCTCCACCCACTATATCAAATCAATTCGAAGCGAGGGGTACCTTCTGGTGCGAAACTGCGGCTAGTCTCTACCATTCAACAAATAACCGTATTCCTGATAGTCTCAAAATGTCTGAAATTGTCCCATAATGGAAATTTACCCCAAAAACCCGGCAAACCACATACTTGGCGTTTAATAACAGTTGCTATACATATGATTATTTTTTTTCAAAAAGCGCTATAATTTCGCTTGACAACCACCGAATATAATTATATGTATATGCAACCTTTATAATAATAGGCGCGTATAATATGACGATGGAACCTGAAAAGAACAGCAAACCAGAAGATATCGACCTGCCGAAACTAATTGGCGGAGCGTGGATGAATTTGCGGCGAATCGGTCGCAAGCTCTTTCAAGAGCTTGAGAGTGATTTGACCTTCGATCAGGGCTTAGTAATCTTCATTCTTCAGGAAGAAGATGGGGCGAGTATCGGAGAAATAGCTGAAAAGTCCGACCGCGATAGGACTACAACGTCAAGAATGATAAGTGGTTTAGAGAAAAAGGGGCTGGTGATTAGAGTTATTGATCAACAGGACAGCAGACAGAAACTGATTTATCTGACCCGCAAGGCAAAAGAATTCTGGAAAAACATGGATGACAAAAGAGTTGAATTCACCGAAGCCATAAATCAGGGAATACTATACCAGGATATTAAGTGTACAGCTGACACCCTGGCAAAAATTATCACCAATCTGGGGAAAATGTAGTTTTTTTGGAAATATATGTGCATGTGCATTATTTGCATATACATACTATTATCAATAAGCGGTAAGATGAGGCACAAAATGAGACGAGTTACAGTGTTTTCAACGATTCTGATCACGGTAAGCCTGATGGTAATCGGATGCGGAGACGAAATCGAAACGAAAAATATGGAGCAGATTTATGCCGAAGAGGGCGTGCCAATCAGAATTGAAAAGGTTCAAGCTGGGGGCTTTACCAGCACGATCGAGTATCAGGCGGTATTGACCGGTATCAAAGAGTCATCGGCCTATGCCGTGGTCGATGACAAAATCGACCACATTCACTACATGGTCGGCGATTATGTTGAAAAGGATGCGGTGGTTCTCACCTTTCCCACTGATAATCCTTCTGCGCAATACTATCAGGCCAAAGTGGCCTACGAAAACGCCGAGGCGACGTTTGAACGTATGAAGAGCTATTACGAGGTGGGTGGACTTTCCCGACAGGATTTCGACAATGCCCAGGCCGCCTACAAAGTCGCCAAAGCAGATTGGGATGCGGTCCGGCAATCGGTGCTGGTTAAAGCACCAATCGGCGGCATCGTGACCCGTATTAATGTCCGTGAAACGGAAAACGCACATCACGATGATGAGCTATTCGCCATTTCACAAATCGACCGTTTAAAAACTCGGATCTGGGTTTCGGATAAGCAAATCGGCCATGTCGCTGTTGGACAAACAACCTACGCGCAATGGAATGGAGTCAGGCTTAGTGGCGAAGTAGTGCAGGTGGACTTGTCCATGAATCAGGCAAGGCAGGCCTTTGGTGTCGTGATCGAATTCACCAATCCCGAGATGGCTATGCGGTGCGGCGTGACCGCTACAATTAGTGTCGAAACCTATCATGATGCAACCGCCATCGGTATCGAACGCAAGAATGTCATCAAAGAGGGAGATGAATATTTCGTATACGTCCACAATGGCGGCGCGGCTCACAGGCGACCGGTAGCACTCGGTCGCACGGCCGGTGTCGACGTTGAAATTCTCAGCGGTCTGAATCCCGGTGAATACTTAATCACTGAAGGCCAAATGCATCTCGATGATGGGACCAAAGTGATGGTCATCGACTCAGCAACCGGAATGGCATCGGAATAGAAGAGGCGGGGAAAGAAATGCAACAGATAAGCCAGATGACACCAACCAGGGAATACACGCAAGGAGGGGGCACAAATGTTTTTGTCTGATCTTTCAATCAAACGACCGATCATGATGAGCATGTTGCTGATTGTCTTCTTGCTTTTCGGCGGCATGGCGTTTTTAAATATGCCGCTGGATCTAACACCAGATATCGACATCCCCTATGTCGCCGTACAAACGGAATATGCAGGAGCCGGCCCTAAGGAAGTCGAAACCCAGATCACCCAAAAAATCGAAGATGCGATCTCATCGGTCAGCAAAATCGATCAGATTACTTCCTATTCGATGGAAAGTTTTTCATTCGTGATCGTCAAATTCGAAATGGATAAAAACGTTGACATCGCAAATCAGGAGGTGAAAGACAAGGTTGACGCTATTCTTAGCGATCTTCCGACTGATGCCGAATTGCCAACCATCGAGAAAATAGACCTTCAGGAATTTCCAATTGTCGACATCGTTCTGTCAGGCGATCAACCAATTACCGAGCTCTGGGATCTGGCTGATAAAAGCCTCAAAGATCGCTTTTCACAAATCGAAGGTGTGGCCAGAGCTGACATCATTGGCGGACAGGAACGCGAAATCCAGGTCATCCTGAATGATCGAGCCGTTTACCGCGATAATATATCACTGTCACAATTGGCACAGATTCTCGGTGCTCAGAATCTCGACATGCCCGGCGGACACTTTGAAAAAACAACACAGGAATACACTGTCCGTATGACTGGTGAATTTGAAAGCGTCGACGAGTTGGCGGAACTTGAAATACCTACCATCCACGGCAATAAATTGTTGGAAGACATCGCGGAGGTTAAGGACGCCGGCGCCGAGGTTCGAGAGCGAACCGCTTATTTCAATAATATCGAAAACATCGGTCAGCCCGATGTCGTATTGATCAGTATTGTCAAAAATTCCGAAGGCAATACGGTCGATATCGCACGCGATATTTACGAATTGTTGCCGGAACTCGAGGAAACTCTTCCGGCGAGCTGTAATCTTAACATCGTGACAGACAAATCGACCTTTATCGGCGATACCGTCGATGATACCATCACCAATATTATTCTGGGTATTATCCTGACCGGTCTGGTGCTTTTGATTTTCCTGCATGACTTTCGATCCACTATAATTGTTGCCCTGGCCATGCCAATGTCGATTCTTTCGGCCTTTTTGCTGATGAATATGATGGACTATACCAAGAACATTGTTACGCTAATGGCATTGTCCACCGCGGTCGGTATCCTCGTCAGTAATTCGGTAGTGGTTATCGAAAACATTTTCCGACAAAAACAAATGGGGAAAAACAGGAAAGAAGCAGCGGCTGTGGGTACCGATGAGGTAGTCGTAGCGGTGCTGGCCTCGACTGCCACTAATATGGCAGTGTTTCTCCCAGTAGCCAATATGTCTGGAATTTTGGGGCAGTTTTTCGGAGCCTTCGCCCTAACGGTGGTCTTCGCAACTCTATTTTCTCTTCTAATTTCGTTCACCCTAACACCGATGATGGCGTCTCTGATCTTACCCGAAAACAGTCCGGGAAAAGAAATGAAACGCAACAACATCGCAGAGCTGGCTGAACGTGTGAACACCCGAATGGAAAAAGGTTACCAAAACCTATTGAGGAAATTATTCGCAGGAAAAAGGCATTCGATCACCGTGATTGCCAGCAGTGTGGTTTTGCTGATTATTACTTTCATGTTTGCCGGACGAGTCGGATTTGAATTCACCCCCATGATGGATGAGGGAGATATTCAGATCGAGGCGGAACTGCCGATTGGGTATAATCTTAATCAAACCGCTGACGCCCTGCAGGAGATCGAAGATCGTTTGAAACAGAATCCCAGTGTAAAAACTATCCTAACCCAGTTGGGAAAAATCAATGAAGTTGACCAGGGAACCAATCTGGCGTTGATGAAGATCAAGCTGGTCGATATTGGTGACCGAGATCTCAGCACCGAGGAAACGGCCAATCAATTTATCCGCAAGTTGTCTGACATGCCGAATATTATGCTCCGTATCGAAGCCGTGTCTTCAATGAGTGGAGGTGGTCAGGCTCCGATCACATTCTATTTGAAGGGTCAGGATGTCACGCAACTGGAAGTATACAAAGAAAACATTCTTCATCGCATTAAAGATGTTCCCGGTCTGATCAACCTGAATACCAGTTCTCGTTCCGGCAAACCGGAGATAAGTCTTATCCCCGATCGCAGGAAAATATCTGATGCTGGACTTACGGTATATGACATCGCCATGCAACTCCGTGGCGCTTTAACCGGATTAGTGGCCACTCAGTACCGGGACGAAGGCGAGGAGTACGATCTGCGGGTGATGATTGATGATGCCGCTATCGATACCCCCGAAGAAGTCGCCAACCTGACCATAGTCGGCCCGGCCGGATTATTCACGATTTCGCATTTGGCGGATATCGAATTCACTGAAGGTGTAAGTACCATCTTGCATATAGACAAGTACAAAGCGATCGAATTCAGCGGTTCTCCCGCGGCAGGTGTACCTCTGGGTGATGTCACCGGAGAAATCGAACAACGTATTGCCGATATAAACTTGAAATCGGGTTACAAAATTACATGGGGATCACAGGCCGAGTTGATGAATGATGCGATTGTCGATATGGGCACCGCTTTGATCATCGCGATTATTCTGACCTATATGTTGCTGGCGGCCATCCTGGAAGATTTAAGACAACCCCTGCTGGTGCTTGGGACTTTCCCACTTGCTCTGATCGGCGTGATCGGTGCGATGATTCTGACCGGCATGACCATGAATATCATCGCCATGATGTCAATCGTCATGCTTTTGGGTATTGTGGTCAACGCCGCCATTCTGATTCTGGATTATGCCAATGGACTAATACGGGAAAAAGGAATGTCGGTCACCGACGCACTGCTTGAGGCCTGCCCGGTCAAACTGCGTGCGATTATCATGTCTGCGGCCGCAATTATTCTCGGCATGGTGCCAATGGCGATGGGTCTGGGAGCGTCGGGACGTGAAATGCGCCAGCCGATGGGCGTTATTACTATCGGCGGTCTGGTGGTCTCGACCATCCTGACGCTGTTTATTATTCCGGCCCTGTTTAACCTGCTGGCGGGTAAGAAAAAGTCGGCAACTGCAAATCATATAGATATCGGGGGTGCATCATGAAACGAATCGGATTACTCATAATCATACTGATGCTGTCCACCCTGACAGCCACGGCGGATACGATAGACATCGAGCAGTTTCTCAATCGCGTGGAAGCACACAGCAAGGATCTCAAGCTGGCGAAGCAAGAATTACGAACGGCAGATGCCAACAAACGGGAAGCGCTGTCCGGAGCGCTTCCCCACCTCTCGGCCAATGCGGGGTACAACCGTAATCTTAACGAGACATACATGTATGTCGATCTGGGCGAAGGCACCTCGAAATTGCGGGTCAACCGTGACAACGAATACAGCGCCAGTGTCGTGGTTGGGCAGACGCTGTTCAACGGCACAGTGTACAACGCGATCAAGGGTGCGAACCAGTATAAGAAGATGTCGAATTTCATCTATGACGCCTCGCACCAGGAAATCATTACCTATGCCAACAAGGCCTTTTACCAGGCCTTGCTGTTAAGGGTGGTCCGGGAAGTCTCGCAGGCCTCCGAGCAAAATGCGTACGAGAACTATCTCGACATAAAAAAGGCGTTCGACAACGGACTGGTCTCGGAGTTCGACCTGCTACAGGCCGAAGTGCGGCACAAAGACCTGGTGCCGCAAACGACCGAAGCGGAACGCAATTACAAAATAGCACTCATCAACCTTAAAAATCTGGCCGGGATACCGGTGGACGAGGACATAAGTCTTTATGGCGGTTTGGACAAGTATCCCGATCTGCCGGAGAGAGAGTCGCTGGCGACGATCTTGAAAAACCGGCCAGATTTTAATGCTTTGCTCTGGCAGGAGAAATTGTACAACACCAGTATCAGCGCCGAACGTTCGGGGTACCTGCCGACCTTGAGCGGAAGCCTGGCATATGCGTTCTCATCGCAGTCCAACGAGTGGAGTTTCGATGACAAGAACGAGGCGCTGGTGCTCGGCGTGAACCTCTCCTTCCCCATCTTTTCCGGGGGGGCGACGCGCGCCCGGGTACAGAAGGCCAAGATCGAGCGGGACAAATCCAGAATCATCATCGACAAGACCCGCGAAAATATCGAGATGGAAATCGAGAGCATTCGCCTGCGGCTCGATGAGGCGCATAGCCGTATTCTCTCGGCCAATTCAACATTGAAAACGGCCGAGAAGGCCTTTGCCATCGCCGAGGCGACTTCGCGTTCGGGGCTGTCGACGCAGTTGGAGCTGAAGGACAGCCGGGTGATGCTCGACCAGGCGACAACGGGGTACTACTCGGCGGTATATGAGTATCTCGAAGCCTATTTCGACTGGGAGCGCGCGATCGGTAAAGCGGATATCGACGGATAAAGGGGGGTTGTGCAATGACTATGATCATATTGTTTATTATTCCGCATATAAATTTATAGTGTCCTGTCTTAACAAGGGGAGGTGGTTTCGGCCGCCTTCCCTCCCGCTTTCGCGGTTCCGCAATTTCGCCACAAGACTTTATCCGACATAGTATTATGTCATTTTTAAAATGGGTCTGGATTGTGTTTTGAAAAATTTTTCGAGTTGGTCGGTGGAGATTGCTTCGTCGCTTTCGCTCCTCGCAATGACAGGTATGGGGGTTGGATTTGGGTATGATTTGCAATTTACAGGCTTTGTAGTAGTGGTTTGGTAGTGAATTTGTGGGTGGGATCACATTCGTATCACAAGTTTGGGTTCGATTGCTCATTTTTAAGTTTTGAGGTAGTGATTTGGTAGTGAAAGTGTACGGCGGAGATTGCAGGGTTGCATTTGCTCCTTGCAATGACAGGTAAATGCCAAATCCGAACCCTAAAGGGTTGGAGCACCCGGCATTCGCTCCACGCATTGACAGGTATGAGGGATTGCAGGGTCGTATGTGTTTCCTGTAATGGCAGGAAGAAGTCAAAATCCCAACCCTGAAGGGTTGGACCACCCGATTTTTTGCCATGTTGGTCCCCTAATTCATTGTTTCTATATATGGCCCGGTTTTGATTTCACCATTGCATTGGTAGTGAAATTGCATGAAATCAATCACAGGAGTATATGCAACCATCCGGGGGGGGCCTATCCGGATCAATTCAGTTTTTTATTGGGATGCCGGTTACAATTGACTATTTTTCAGTAATTCACCACGGATATAACAGACATGTTTAAACCGCCAATGTGAGGGACAAGGAACCATGCGCACTTATCATGCAATGATTAACCGCATCATGATCACCGGGATTATGATCATATGTTTTGTCGCCGGGCTGGCGATAGCCGCCAATGCCGATATCGACGCGCGGTCGCTCTGGATTCCCGACGCGGACCAGACGCAAATCATCACTTTGAAAGACGGCTCGACGCTGGTTGGACGAATAACCGAGATTCGCGAACACGACGTATCGGTACAGACTGATGCGGGCGAATTCACCATCCCCAGAGACAAGATCAAGGAGGTCAAGCAGGTTGACAGTTCCGCTTACCGGGATGGCACTTACTGGTTTCCGAATCCCAACCGGACCCGGCTTTATTTCGGACCGACCGGACGAAATTTACATCAGGGTGAAGGGTATTTTTCCGACATGCTGGTATTTTTCCCGTCGGTATCCTATGGCCTGACCGAAAACATAACCATCGGTGGCGGTATATCACTGGTCCCCGGCGTCGATTTCGATGACCAGTTGTTGTTTTTCACACCCAAAATCGGCCTTAATGTGCACAGCAATATCTCTCTTGCGGCAAGTGCCATAATCATACAGATTCCCGACTTCGACGATGACGATGACGATGACCTGATTGACATAGATGAGGGTGTCACGGTTGGGGTGCTGTTCGCATCATCCACCATCGGCACCGAAGATAAAAGCCTGACGCTTGGTCTGGGATTCGGTTTTGCCGATGACGCCATCGCTGACAACCCGGCCATCCTGGTCGGCGGTGAGTGGCGAATTGCGCGGCGGTTGAGCCTGGTGACCGAGAACTGGGTCTTTCCCGAGGTCGATGATCCGTTGGTTTCCTACGGAGTCAGATTTTTCGGCGAAAAAATGGCCATCGACCTGGCGCTGTTCAACATTCTCGATGACGATGCCATATTTCCCGGCATACCGTTTGTTGACTTCGTCTGGAATTTCTAATATTGTGAATCAGGATCGGCTGTGATGATTTTTCAATCCGGTGGCCGGTCCTGATGATTTTCTTCACTTGACCCGGCCATACGATATGAGTACATTCTCCCAAAATCACAATAATCCGGGCGGTGAATCACTCCTGCCAACACTGAAAGGAAAATACCATGCACGAAAACAGTCAAATATTATTGAACAAGGCGGTCGCCGATGAACTGACGGCGGTCCACCAGTACATGTATTTTCATTTCCATTGCGATGATCAGGGGTATGACCTGCTGGCGGGCCTGTTCAAGAAAACCGCTATCGAGGAGATGTTGCATGTTGAGCGCCTCGCCGATCGCATCCTCTTTCTGGGCGGCGATGTCGATATGAATGTCGGCGGTGAAATTAACCGGATCACCGATGTCAAGAAAATGCTGGAGACGGCCCGGCAGATGGAAGAAGGCAGTATCAAGATGTACAACCAATTCGCCAATGAATGTTCCGCCAATGCCGACTCCGCCTCCAAACGGGTCTTTGAAGATCTTGTGCTTGACGAAGAACGTCATTACGACCAGTATGACAACGAACTGGTGGCCATGGACAAATTCGGCGACCGGTATCTGGCCCTGCAGTCAATCGAACGGAGCAAGGGACGCGCCGCCGGCCCGCCCGCGGAATAATCCCGCATGTCATAGACGCCAAATCACACGGGCGGCTTGCGTGCCGCCCGTCGTTTCCAAATCGCGACATATTCACCTAATCAAATTCATTCCATTGCCTTACGTCAAAAGAAAACAGAGGACCGATTTTTAATTAACCATTGCTTTGGTAGCGAAATTGTTTTAGATTAGGTCTATCATAGGCTGAAAAGCCCAATTACAATCAAGTGTAGTTAAATAATCAGGTAAAGGGGTTAGGAATAGAAGCAGGGATAATAATGTGAATATCGGTCAGATGACGAGGAGCCGGGGATTCAACCAATCGGGTAATCCATTGAATGCCTTCAGTATAAAGGCCAGGCGGCAAATCAACCAAGAATGGCGGTTGACAAACACCAGCAATTTGTATAATTTATCAACCACAACATGCCGACAAGTGTATATTATTATGAGCGAAGAGAAAGGAGGTGATGAGATGTTTGCAAGACGATTAAAGCAGTTGCGGTTGGCAAAAGGATATACACTTGAAGAATTAGCGACAAAAACAGGTGGCTTCATTACAAAACAGGCTTTGTCAAAATACGAAAACGGAAAAATGCAACCAAGTGCAGTGGTACTAAATAAGCTGGCAAAAGCTCTTAACACAAAATCAAAGCACCTGTTTCAAGAATCTACATACTCCGTTGAAATCATTGCTTTTAGAAAATCTTCACAAATTCCCAAAAAGGAATTGGCACGTATTGAGTCTTATGTTTGTACTGCTCTTGAAGAACGTATACGTCTGGACGAAATGACAGGTCTTTCTGTTGATGAAAAATCGACACTAAAATCGAAAACGGGTTCTCATCTACCTATTCAATCAATGCCGTTTGGTAAATTGGAGGATGTTGAAGGGATTGCTGAAACACTGCGCGGGAAATGGAATCTCGGACTAGATGAGATTTCAAATATGACTGAAATGCTTGAAAATCACTCCGTCCATGTCATTGACATTCAAACATCACATATGCTTGATGGTGTAGCTGCAGTGGCAAAGACAGAAAAAGATCGCGTTAGAGCGGTAGCGATAGCAAACAAGTCAGGTGTACCAGGAGAACGCCAGCGATTGAATTTAGCACACGAGTTGGGACATCTTGTTCTTAAAATACCCAGAGAAGTTGATGAAGAAAAAGCTGCTTTCCGCTTTGGGGCGGCATTTTTGGCACCGGCAGATATGCTATACGGAGAGATTGGAAGAAAGAGAGTTTTTATTCAACCAGAAGAGCTTTTCATGTTGAAGGCTAAATTTGGTTTGAGTATTGCGGCTCTTTTGTACCGTTTACGTGATTTGCGAATCATCACTGAGTCATACTATAGAAATTGGTGCATCGACATCAATAGACTAGGCTGGAGACAACGCGAGCCAAATGAGATTAAACCAGAACATTCTAACTGGATTCGCAAAGTTATTTTGAAAAATCTATCTGAAGGGCTTTTGTCAAAGAAAGAAGCGTCTCTTTTCCTTGCCGAGATCGTTGAAGCCACAGAGTCATCGTCCTTGATTGAAAAGAAAGCATTTCAAAAGCTATCACTGGAAGAACGTCGTAGATTATTAGCTGAACAAGCAGCCAGGTTGTCCTCACACTATAATGCGAATCCCGAGATAAAAAATATGGGCGGAGGGGATTTTGAATAGAGGGGCTTCACCAAAACGAGGTGAAATCTGGTTAGTAAACCTTGATCCTACAATAGGTAACGAAATAAAGAAAAAACGCCCATGTCTTGTTGTCAACTCAAACGCGATTGGAAAGTTGCATATTAGATTGGTGGCCCCAATAACCGAATGGAAGACCGTTTTCAATCGTAATCTATGGCATACAAAAATTAACCCTAGTTTAAATAATGGTCTACGAAAAACATCGGCAATTGACGTCTTGCAATTACGTGGGGTCGACACAAGCCGTTTTATAAAGAAGTTGGGATACATCACGGCTTCACAGATCGAAGAGGTAACAGCGTCAATTGCGATAGTAATTGAATATAGTTAACGCAAACCCAGCAGGTTCTCGCATGGTAACATGCAGTTCTGCGGTGGAATTGAATGATATGGTGGGGAAATCAATGCGTAAGAAAAAAAGACATTGAAATCCCTGGGGATTCGGATTGACGGTCAGGAAGGTGGATGCTCCCCATGAATCGCCGAATGCCGCAACAAGTTTATTCCCGGTTCGTATAATCAAAGAACACATATAAAAATATACATTTTTTGACGGGAGAGCATTGTATGTTTGCATCCAAGTGGCCAGTAGCCGTGACAGTCGTGATTTTTATCCTGGCGGGGTTTTCCCTGTCATTGTTCGCCGAGGGAAATCATGAACCTGCCGGGAATTCTCAAACATCGAAAACGACATACCTGGGGCAGAATCCGCCCGGCCGACAAGCCGAATTGTTCGCACCCGAGGTGTTGAAGCATGAACCGCATGATTCGCCGATAATCTCGCGCGATGAGACCGGGATTATATTTTTCGGGATGGAATCGGGTATCAGGTATTATGCGACAGTCGATGGTCGCCTGACGCAGGTTTCCAATCCGTTCGATTTTGAGTATCCCCCGGTTTGTAACGGATCGGCATTTACACCATCCGAAAACAGGGTGTATGTCCGAGAATGGAAAAACGGCGGTGAACATCTCTACCGTATCGACCGAACGGCAGACGGCTGGTCGGATCCGTACTATATGGATTTGTCAATATTGGGCACCTGGCAGTTTACGGTGGCTTCAAGCGAGAATCTTTATTTTTCAAGCGACAGAATTATGGTGTCTGTCTATGATGGTCAGAATCATGCCAAGCCGACATCGTTGAAACTTGAGGACGGCACCAACATGGTTGGCAAGTCTCCTTATGTTCCCCCGGATGAAAGCTATATAATCTACAGCATCGACGGCGATTTGCATATCAGCTATAATATGAATAACGGCAAATGGACCATGCCGATCAGTCCTGGTTCGGCGGTCAATTCGGATCAAATGGAATTGTGTCCGCAAGTATCGCCAAACGGGAAATACCTGTTTTTCAACAGCAGGCGTAATTTTCCCGACTGGGCAATCTATTGGGTGGATGCCGGTTTTATAACAGAGTTTAAGCCGGAAGGTTTGAATTAGAGGCAAGATGTGGAAACTGTAGGGGGGTTCGGGCTACTCTCCCCTACTTTTCATTACTGCTGAACAAATCGAAGCCGCAGGCTTTGAGGGCGGCCAGAAGATTTTCCGGTGACGGTTCCCATTGTCCCCATTTGCGGCCCATGTGCTCGGTCCAGCCGTAGGTATCAAAGGTGAAGGTTTCCTCGCGGTTGTCATCCAGCGGCACCATGTAGTTGGCCTTGCGATAGTAATCCTGCGCCAGATAGCCGTCGTCCATCTCTTTCATGGCGCGGTCGACCATCTCATCGGTTAATTCCGGATATTTATCCGTGAACAGGAAATAGTCCAACGGGTAGCGTGGCCGCGGCGGCGGGGTTTCATCGGGGAATCCCACGGTCAGTTGTACGACCGGAAAGACGCGTTCGGGGAGGTTATACTTTTTGATTATCGTCTTGGCCTGGTAGGGGGCGCTTCCGATAAAGCAACTTCCCATGCCAAGGCTTTCGGCGGCGATGACCAGATTCTCGGACATCAGGACGGCATCCTGCAGGCCGAACAGGAGCATGGCCAGATCGCATGATTTGGTGGGCCAGTTGCGTTTTTGCATGATCTTTTCCAGCTTGTGCAGGTCGAAACAGACGGTGAAGAGTAGCGGCGCCTTGTAGGGAATGCCGGTGCCGCCTTTTTTAAGAAGCAGACTGCACATCTGCGCGGCGAACGGCGCCTGCTGGGCGGCGCGCGCCAGGGTTTCGATTTGCTCGTCGGTCGGCATTTGTTTGGTGTATTTGCGAATGGATTTGCGGTTCATCAGCGCGTCGATGATTTGATTATGAATCATACGGGCCTCCCAGCGGGATTGTTCGGCGATAGTTGGATGTTGAAATGCTCTCCCATTAGAATTAAATGCCGCCAAACCACTCCACGGTTTTGTGCAGGCCTGATTTGAAGTCGACTTTGGGATCGTAGCCGAGGTCGTCTTTGGCGCGGTCCACGTCGGCATAGGAATGCTTGATATCTCCCTGGCGCGGGGGATCGTATTTCGGGGTTACGTCGACGCCCATGATGCTTTTCAGTTCATCGACCAGTTCATTGAGGGTGAAGCGTGCGCCGCAGGCGATATTATACGCGTTGCCTACGGCTGTCTCGCTCGCGAGGGCCGCTTTGAGATTGGCCTGCACGGCGTTATCGACAAAGGTAAAATCGCGCGACTGTTCGCCATCGCCGAAGATCACCGGGGCCTGGTTCGCTTTGAGCGCCTTGATAAATTTGGGAATTACGGCGGAGTACTCGGAATTGGGGTCCTGGCGCGGGCCGAAAATATTGAAGTACCGCAGGCCGACGGTCTGCAGGCCGTAGAGTTCATAGAATACTCTGGCGTATTTCTCATTGGTCAGTTTGGTGACAGCGTATGGTGACAGCGGGGTGAGCGGCATCCCTTCATGTTTCGGCAGTTCGGGTGTGTCACCGTAGACCGATGATGACGATGCGTAGACGAATCGTTTGACGCCGGCCTTTTTGGCCGCCTCCATGAGGTTGATCATCCCATCGATATTGACGCTGTTGGAGGTCAGCGGATTGGCGACCGACCGGGGCACTGACGGCAGAGCCGCCTGGTGCAGGATATAGTCGATTCCCTCGACGGCCTCGGAGACGGTCCAGAAATCGCGGATGTCACCGTCGATCACCTCGATTGACGACTCGATCTCGGCAAGATTTTCTCTATTTCCGGTTGAGAAATTGTCGATAATACGGACGTGCTCGCCGCGCTTGACCAGCTCGACGGCGATGTTGCTTCCGATAAACCCGGCTCCGCCGGTTACAAGATAATTCATGATATATTTCCTCTGTATTCTTTTTCGTTATATCGGCTGATACGGCGATTATTTACGTGCTCAGGACGAAAACAATTTGGGTCGTTTGCGATAGATCTGATCGGCTCGTTCCCAGTCGTCGGGGCGACCGATATCCAGCCATCGTCCCCGAAAGTGGTACACCGCCGGATTTTCGCCTTTTCTGATAAGGGTGTTGACCAGGTCGGGGAAATCAAAGCGGCGTTTGGGGATATAGTCCAGCACCTCGCGCCGGAAAGCGTAGATCCCCATTGAGACGGCATATTTCAAGGTTGGTTTCTCAAGATATTGCTCGATATGATCGTCTTCGGTTTCGACCACCCCGAAATCAACTTCGACCGATCTATTGTATATCGCCACGGTCGCCAAATCTTCGTTTTTCAGATGCGCCCGAATAAAATCTTTAAATGGCAGGTCGGTCAGCAGATCGCCGTTCAGGACCAGAAAGTCGCGGTCGAGGCGGGTGATTCGTTTCAACGGTGCGGCGGTACCCAACGGGGTTCGTTCATGGGCATAGCGAATTTTCAGACCGTACTGAGAGCCATCACCGATAATCATCTTAATAAGTTCCGCCTGATACCCCACGGCCATGACAATCTCTTTGATTCCCGCCCTGGCAAGTTGCCTGATCAGTATTTCCACAATCGGCAGGTCTCCGACCGGCCAGAGGGGTTTCGGGAGGACTTTGGTATACGGTAGCAATCGGCGTCCTTCGCCCCCGGCAAGAATCACCGCCTGTTTAATTTTGGCAGGAGTGCGGCTCACAACTGGTAATCCTCTTGTGGGTATGAATCAATATTTTTCTCGAAATATCTCACGGTTTTTTTCAGCCCAGTCATGATTGTATATTTCGGTTTGAATCCATACAATTTTTTCGCCAGTGCGCAATCGCCCTGCAAACGCCGAACTTCGGATTTGGACGGTCGCACCCGGCGCTTTTCGGTTTTTATAATCAGTTTTTTACCGATAATCCCGGCTACATATTCGACCAATTCGTCGATGGCATAGTCATTTCCGGTCGCAAGATTGATTGTCCGTCCGGTGGTCTTGTCCGAGAAAGCGGCTCCGATCATCCCGGTAACCGTATCATTGACATAATTCAGATCACGGCGAGTATCAATACTGCCGAGTTTGATCGTGCGCCCCCGCAGGGCCTGCAGGATGATGGTCGGGATGACGGCGCGCGCCGATTGGCGGGGGCCGTAGGTGTTAAACGGCCGCACGATAACCACCGGGAGGTTGAAACTGCGATAAAACGACTCGGCAATTCGGTCGGCGGCGATTTTAGATGCCGAATACGGCGACTGCGCGACCTGGGGATGGTTTTCATCGATTGGCACGTACTGCGCGGTGCCGTACACTTCGGAGGTCGAGACCTGCAGGAATTTCTTGACGCGCGCGGTTCTTGCGGCCTGGAGGAGGTTGGCGGTACCGAGGGCATTGACCGCGACAAAGTCACGCGGTGCGAGATATGAATAGGGTATTGCGATTTGCGCGGCGAGATGACAAACAAGGTCGTTTCCCTTGATCGCGGTCGTGCAGACATCGGGATCACGGATATCACCGTGGATTATTTTCAATTTTCCCCGCAATGCGGCGGGAATGCTTTCCAGGCGACCAGTCGTGCCGCTCGACGTGTAGCGCACCAGCGCGGTCACCCTGGCGCCGTCGTGGAGCAGGCTTTCGGTCAGATGCGATCCGATAAAGCCGCCCGCACCGGTTATGAGTATATTTTTTTTCATGGCGGATTCCGTCTAATTTTGGCGAAAATATAGCGTATCCGGCCATTAAAAACCAATTCTTTTTCGTGTAATAATTGTGTTTCGGTCTTCGCATAGTTTTTTGTTGTTTGCGAAAAACGCAGTCAGTAGATTATCGCTACTTTTTGTAGATAAAACCCAAGGAGATACCTTATGTCTGATTATGATTTCATTATGGGCCGACAAATTCTGGATTCGCGCGGAACTCCGACCGTTGAGGTCGACGTGGTGCTGAAGGATGGTTCACTGGGTCGCGCCGCGGTTCCATCGGGAGCCTCGACTGGCGCCCACGAGGCGGTTGAGCTTCGCGACGGCGACAAAAAGCAATATTTCGGCAAATCGGTGTTGAAGGCAGTCAAGAACGTCAATGACAAAATCGCGAAAGAAATCCTGGCGAAAAACCTTGATCCGTATGACCAGGTAACGCTGGACAATTTCATGATTGACCTTGATGCCACCGAGAACAAATCCAACCTCGGCGCGAACGCCATGCTGGGAGTGTCACTGGCGACGGCGCGCGCCGCGGCGCAGTCGGTTGGGCGATATCTGTATGAATATATCGGTGGGGCCAACTGCAAGCTTTTGCCGGTGCCGATGATGAACATTCTAAACGGCGGCAAGCACGCCGACAACAATGTCGATCTGCAGGAATTCATGATCATGCCGGTCGGGGCCAAATCCTTCGCACAGGCCCTGCAGATGGGTGCGGAAATCTTCGGGCATCTCAAGAAGGTTCTCAAAAGCAAGGGATACAATACATCGGTCGGCGATGAAGGCGGGTTTGCGCCGGATTTAAAGTCGAATGAAGAGGCGCTGGAAGTCATCATGGACGCCATCGGCAAATCGGGCTACAAGGCCGGCAAGGATATCCTGCTGGCGCTCGATCCGGCATCGACCGAGTTCTATGATGCCGCCAAAAAAGTGTATAATCTCAAGGGAGAAGGCAAAAAACTCAAGGTCGAGCAGATGATTGACTTCTATTCCGACCTGGTCGATAAGTACCCCATCATCTCCATCGAGGATGGTCTGGCCGAGGATGACTGGAACGGATGGAAGATGATGACCGAGCAGTTGGGACACAAGTTGCAGATAGTCGGTGATGATTTATATGTCACCAATCCCAAACGGCTGGCGCGCGGCATCAAGGAGAAATCATCGAATTCCATCCTGATCAAACTGAATCAGATCGGGACCCTGACGGAGACGCTGGACACGATCGAACTGGCCAAGCAGGCCGGTTTCACGGCAGTGGTTTCGCATCGGAGTGGCGAGACGGAGGACAGTACGATTGCCGACGTAGTGGTAGCGACCGGTGCCGGGCAGATCAAGACCGGCTCGATGTGCCGTACCGACCGTATCTGCAAATACAATCAATTATTACGCATTGAGGAGTCAATCGGCCCCTCGGCGCAGTATTCCGGGAAAGACGTCTTTTATAATCTTGGATGATGAGTTGATTTCGGGTCGATGCTTTTAGACCCGATTTCTCAGGTTGACCCAATAAGAAACCCGTCCGTTGATCGGACGGGTTTCTTTCTGGGAGGGATATGCGAAAAAAGCGAAAATTTTTCCCATCCCTGGGTATGATCTCGCTGGATCTACCTCCGTGTTCTCTTCTTCGCGCGAGGCTTGGCTTTAGCCTTGGTCGTCTTTCTTTTCGGTTTGGCCTTCGCCCTTGCTTTCGGTTTGGCCTTGGCTCTTGCTTTCGGTTTGGCCTTGGCTCTTGCTTTCGGTTTTGCCTTGGCCCGGGCTTTCGGTTTTGCCTTCGCCTTCGCTTTGGGTTTGGCTTTCTTCGCCGGTCCCTTCTTCAGCCCCAGAGCACTGATTTTTCCTCTCACCGATGCCAGTGTTCTTTTCAACTCTTTGGCAAGCTGTGAGGCAGGTTTTTTCTTGTATCCATCGCGGAGTCTCTTGATTTCCGCGGGCGTCCAGGCTTTTCCCACGGGGCGTCTGGTGCGTTTGACCTTCGCCTTGGTTTTCGGTTTGGCTTTAGCCCTGGTCGTCTTTCTTTTCGGTTTGGCTTTGGCCCTGGCTTTTTTCTTGACAGCCATGCTGGCTCCTTTCGTTGGGTGTTAGTGACGGATTGGTTGTATTATAAATATGCAATTTCCGTTTGCACCAATCATAGTCGACGCCATTCAATGTTAAGTACACCTGCCAATGTTGAGCCGTCGTTGTGTTTCATCCTGATATGTCCTATATGCTTCATATCGTCAGAAGAATAAAAATGTTAAAACATCGGTGCAATAAAAAAATATTAAAAAAACAAAATAATTTACTATTGCAGGATCATTATGAATGATGGGAGTACATCGTTACCGCGAAAAATCAGCTATCGCGACGAGCATGTTCCGAGGCAAACGGGGGTTAATCGGTACCGTTTATTTCTTTGGCAAGGTAATGTCCGGTGTACGAATGTTTGGCCCCGGTGATCTCTTCGGGTGTACCGGAAGCCACGATACGGCCTCCGCGATCGCCTCCCTCGGGGCCGATATCGATCACATAATCGGCGGTTTTTATGACGTCGAGGTTGTGTTCGATGACCAGCACGGTATTTCCCCGATCGACCAGTTCGTTCAGCACCGCCAGGAGCATTCGAATGTCCTCGAAGTGCAGTCCAGTGGTGGGTTCATCGAGGATGTACAGCGTGGATCCGGTGGCGGTCTTGGACAATTCCGATGACAATTTTACGCGCTGTGCCTCACCTCCCGACAGCGTCGTGGCCTGCTGTCCGAGATGGATATACCCCAATCCCACGTTTTTCAGGGTCAGCAGTTTGCGTCGCACCGGGGGTATATTTTCGAAAAAGAGTAGCGCTTCATCGACGGTCATATCGAGCACGTCGGCGATGGATTTTCCCTTGTATTTGATTTCAAGCGTTTCGCGATTGAAGCGTTTGCCCTTGCAGGTTTCGCAGGGTACGTAGACGTCAGGCAGAAAGTGCATTTCAATCTTGATGATACCGTCGCCCTCACAGGCCTCGCACCGTCCCCCCTTGACATTGAATGAGAACCGTCCCGGGCGATATCCCCGCATGCGTGACTCCGGAAGTTTGGCAAACAGGTCGCGGATGTAGGTAAACACCCCGGTATAGGTGGCGGGATTTGAGCGCGGTGTCCGTCCGATCGGCGATTGATCGATATCGACCACCTTGTTGATATGTTCGAGTCCCTCGATACTATCGTATGGAAGCGGAATCCGCCGGGATTGATAGAAGGTTCGGGCCAATTGACGGTATAATGTTTCGTTAATCAGGGTTGATTTGCCTGATCCGGAAACACCGGTTATCACGTTAAAGATTCCCAGCGGGATTTTGACGGTAACGTCTTTCAGATTGTTTCCCTTCGCTCCGGTCAGGGTAATAAAATGGCCGTTGGGTGAGCGGCGTTCTTTCGGAACGGGGATACTTCGCCGGTTGGCCAGGTATGCCCCGGTGATGGAATCGCGATGTCTCCGCACCTGGAGGGGGGTACCGGCCACGACCACGTTGCCACCCTCGTTACCGGCCCCGGGACCGAGATCGACCACATAATCGGCTCGTTCGATGGTTTCCCGGTCGTGTTCGACGACAATGACGCTGTTTCCGAGATCGCGAAGATCGGTCAGGGTTTTCAACAGGCGACGATTGTCGCGCTGGTGCAATCCGATCGACGGCTCATCGAGGATGTACATCACGCCGACCAGCCGCGAACCGATCTGGGTTGCCAGTCGAATTCGTTGCGATTCGCCACCCGAAAGCGAGGCGGTGGCGCGGTTAAGGGTCAGATATCCCAGGCCGACGTTGTCCATGAAATTCAGGCGACTGCGGATTTCTTTCAGGATTTGACGGGCAATTATTTCCTGTCTTGCATTCAGTTTCAGTTTTTCGAAGAAACTTCGTGCCTGCGTGATTGACATGGCGGTGATACTGTCAATCGTTTCGCGATTGATGATCACCGACAGTGCTTCCGGCCGCAGACGGGCACCGCCGCAGTCATGACAGGGCGATACCGACATATATTGCTCAATCCACTGCCGGACTCCCGACGAGTTGGTTTGGCGATAGCGTCGCTCCAGATGCGGGATCACGCCCTCGAACGACCCGATATACTCGCCGGAACCGCGTCCGTCGGATCGTTCGTACGAGAAATTGATCTCCTCTCGCCCGGAACCGTGGAGGATAATTTTCTGAATATTTCGGGGTAGTTTTTCGAACGGCGTCGCGAATTTAAAATTATAGTGATCGGCCAGACTTCGCAACATCTGCCGGTACCAATTGGACATGTCTGCCCCCCACGGGCGGATGGCTCCCTGATTCAGAGATTTCGACGGATCGGGAATAACCAGGTTGGGATCGATATCCATGATCTGTCCCAGTCCGGAACAGGTCGGGCAGGCCCCGAATGGCGAATTAAATGAAAACATCCGCGGGCTTAGTTCTTCATAACCGATATTGCAATCGGCGCAGGCAAACTGTTCGGAAAACAGCAAATCCTCGCCTTTGACATTAATCAAGACCTTGCCGGCGGCGATTTTCAAGGCAGTTTCAACCGAATCGGTCAGCCGCGCCATTGATTTTTTTTTCACCACGAGGCGATCGATGACGACCGCGATGGAGTGTTTGACATTTTTTTTCAGTTTGATGTCACTGTCGGTTTCGACGATATCATCGTCGATGCGAAGCCTGACGTATCCCTCGCGTCGGGCCTGTTCAATAATATCCTTGTGTTCGCCCTTGCGGCCTCTCACCAGCGGCGCCATCACCATCATCCGTGTTCCCTCATCGAATGACAACACGGCGTCGACGATATCCTGCACGGTCTGGCGGGTGATCGGTTTGCCACATTTGACACAATGCCGCACGCCGACCCGGGCGAACAGCAGGCGCAGATAGTCATATACCTCGGTCACAGTGCCCACGGTGGAGCGGGGATTTTTCGACGCCCCCTTCTGTTCGATTGAAATCGCCGGAGAGAGACCGTCGATCAGGTCGACGTCAGGTTTGTCCATCAGGCTCAGGAACTGCCGGGCATAGGCGGACAGGGATTCGACGAATCGTCGCTGGCCCTCGGCATAGATGGTATCAAACGCCAGTGAGGATTTTCCCGATCCGGACAGTCCGGTAATAACGATCAGCTTGTGGCGCGGCAGTTTCAGGTCGATATTCTTCAGGTTATGCTGTCTTGCGCCCTTGATGAGAAGATATTTGCTTTCCGCCATTTCAGATATAACCCCGTTTCCGTCCTGCGGTTTCAAAAAACTGCGTAACCGGTAATATACGATTTTTGCCCGGATCGCGTATACATTTTTTGTCATTTATATAGTCAGCTTTTGTCAGTGACAAAATCACATATTTCCCGGACGCTTCAAATTTCTTATATTGGTTGATAACCGGCAGATTAAGAAGGGACATCATGGCAATAGCGGTTGGCAAGAAAATTCATCTTTATAATGAAGACTGCCTGACCGGCATCCCGAAGCGGCTCAAGCCCGGGACGATCGACGTGGTGGTTACATCGCCGCCGTATAATATTGGCGTTAAATACAATAGCTACAATGATCGGCTACCGCTCGAGAAGTATTTGGAATGGCTGTCAGAGTGGGGCGGGGTTATCGAGCGGGTTCTGGCTGATGACGGTTCGCTATTTCTCAATATCGGCTCCCGTCCCAGCGCCCCGGAGATTCCGTTTCGGGTGTTTGATGCGCTGAGCGGGCGATTCAGGCTTCAGAACGTCATTCACTGGATCAAATCGATATATATAGAGGCCGACAGTTACGGCGAGCAGACCGATATTAATGTCGGGCATTATAAACCGATTAACAGCAGTCGTTTTCTCAACGACACGCATGAATACATATTTCATTTGACCACCACCGGTCGGGTCAGGCTGGATCGGCTCGCGCTTGGCGTGCCCTACAAAGACCAAAGCAACATTGGCCGCTGGAAGGCCGGCACGCACCGTCTCCGATGCCGGGGCAACTGCTGGTTTATCCCCTATGAGACCATTCAGAGCCGCGACAGCGACCGCCCGCATCCCGCTTCTTACCCGCCCCGTTTGGCGGAAAACTGCATCAAACTTCACGGTCATCGACCGGATCTGCAGGTGCTGGATCCCTTTCTTGGCATAGGCAACACCGCGCTGGCCTGCCGGAATCTTGATGTTAAGTTCACCGGATTTGAGATTGATGCGTATTATTATCAGATTGCCAAAGAACGGCTGGCAACGGCGAAATCGGAATAAATACTTGACAAATAGTAATGACATCGTAACTTGAAATTTCTATGGACAACGATCGCAAGCAGTATTTCGAATCATTCGCGGACGACTGGGACAAGATGTTCACCGCGGAAGACCTGGAGCTTTTGGAGTTCCTGATTGACTCATTCAATCTTGACGAGGGCGCCAAGGTTGCCGATCTGGGATGCGGAACCGGTGTGCTTTTCGACATGATCCGGCGAAAAATCGGATCATCGGGGTTGCTGGTCGGGATCGATTTCTGCACACCGATGGTTCAAAAAGCCAAGTTGAATTTCCCGTTCGACAATATCCATACGCTTGATGCCGACGCGGAGTTTTTGCCGTTGAAAGACATGGCATTCGACGTTGCCATTACCTTTGCGGCCTTCGCGCACTTCCTCCACCAGGACGTTGTGGTCAAGGAGGTTTCACGAGTCTTAAAGCCCGGTGGGCACTTCTATATCATGCATCTGGTCAGTAGCGAGGAACTTGAGGAAATTCATCACCAGGCCGGTGGACCGATTGCCGAGGATCATCTTCCGTCGCGGGATGAGATGACGAGCCTGCTCGAGACGGGGGATTTTACCAATATCAAGATAACCGATCACCCCGGGCTGTACCTGGTGGAGGCCGTTAAGGCCTGAATGATTTTGCGGTGAACTCCCAACGCATCGCGCATACCGCTCTGTATCTAGCCATCGCGCTGGTGTTGCCGATTGGTTTTCACCAGTTCGGGTTGGGCGGTCGTATTTTTCTACCCATGCATATCCCGGTGCTTGTCTGTGGCTTTGTCCTGGGGCCGTTTCCGGCGGTGCTGGTCGGCCTGATGGCGCCGTTGCTGTCTCACCTGCTGACCTCGATGCCTCCCGGCTATGCCGTCCCGCTGATGACGCTGGAACTTCCGCTTTATGGCCTAGTCGCGGGATTGGCCTATTATAAAATGAAAATCAACATTTATGTCGCGCTCGTGGTCGCCATGATCGCGGGGCGGTTGATGTTCGCGCTGGGGCTGGTGATTCTCGGTTTGTTCATGGAATTACCCTACGGTGCGGTGCAGTTTTTTGCGGCCGGTGGCGCGGTTGTTTCCGGCCTGCCCGGGATTGTCATCCAGCTGATCCTGGTTCCCCCGGTGGTCGCCGCCATCCGGCGCACGATGCGCCCCCTGCCCAAAGCATGAGCTCACGTTTTCGCAATTGGCTGGAATCTTCGCCGGGAGTGGTACGGATTCACGTGAAATACGCGGTTGACATCTCCACCTATTGTCTTATCTTATAATAAGATATAATCTCTTAATTAACTTCGTCGCAAATACAGCTAACTCAATACCCGGGGAAAATTATGCGTATTATTAAAAATTCACTGGTACTATTCCTGACGGTGCTGTGGTGGGTGTTCCCGGCCGGGTCGGCGACTGCGCAAAACGGCCGATGGGTTGAATACTCGCTCGATGGCTTTGACGCCGGCACTCCGATGAGCACCCGTGGAGATGATTGCCTGGGATACACCAGGGATAATACCGACAAAATCCTGATTTTCGATGTTAACGTGCACGAATGGCTGGAAATTGTGCTGGAAACACCGCAGTCATTCCAGGAATTTACCACCGAGGGGCAGGTTGTTTTCGCGGTGGGAGACAACCTGTTGTTTGGATACAGCGCGGTGTTAGAGACGTGGGACACCATCACATATACCGGTGATTACGTGTATGGCTCGGAGCATTTGTATGATTGTGGCGATTCGCTGGCCTATTTTGTCACGCAGGACTATATGTATGTTTTCGATGCCGGGGCAGGATACTGGCAGTATTTTGATTATTTTTTTACACCGGAATTCACTTCTGCGGTGGCCTGGGTTAAGAGCGATTATGTGGGTATGGTTTTAGCCAGAGATTATCCCAACCAGCCCAAAAACGTGGTATACAGCGCCCATACCCAAAGTTTCAACCAACTTGAACATGGTATTGGAAGGCCGCATCCACAGACAGATCATGGTTTTGCCGGTGTATTCAATATTGGCTATGATGGCGAGAATTATAAACTGATCGGCTACGGCGCTATGACCAACACGTTTGATGTCATCGCTTATTCCTGTGCTGAGAATGAAAGTTCGGTGGGTGGCTCCGGGGCGGGAGCATTACCGATGGACGAGTTTACGGTTATGGCCCAGACTTTTCGAGCGATCGTTCCCTTTGAATCGGCAACCGCCAATTTTTACGGTTTTGACACCAGGCGGGGAAGCTGGGATCATACGGTGGTGTATTTCGACTGGGATGACGATCATTATTACGGCGGGTGGTATCAGTGCGGCCAGTTTGAATTCGATCACTCGCTTTATACCGATGACAATTCGTTTCATATCTTTTTCTACAGCGGTATTGATGGCCAGTTTCGCGACTATGCCACGGGACTGATTTATAAAAGCACCAGCAGTGGGTTTGGCGGCGGCGGCACGGTGTTTTGCGTTTTCGATACGCTCCATGCCTGGGGGTATGATGTTGTCGGTAACCGGGGGAATACGCTCGATTTTGCTCTCCATAAAACAACCAATTTTGAACGGGGCGAGGATTTTCTGACGTTGACCAGGTGGAGCACCGAATCTTCTACCATGATTACCTATTTCTACAACGGCAATACCAATCAATGGTCGTCGGTGACACTTCCCGAGCACCGAACCACCGACGGATTAACGACGAGCCATATGTATATGCATCGGGGCTATCCCGAAAATGAATTGATTTTCTACTCGGCCTTTCAGGATGAAATAGTCAAAGTCGATTTTACCGACGGCCTGACGGTGGGATTCAGAATCCGCGATGGCCTGGCCATT